>Ga0315315_10003924_pt1 | contig 13709 bp, 10 predicted proteins | sample M140m3416metaG_FD_203699 | JGI IMG/M metagenome (GOLD analysis project Ga0315315, IMG submission 203699) | Ammonia-oxidizing marine archaeal communities from Monterey Bay, California, United States - M1 40m 3416 | ecosystem: Environmental > Aquatic > Marine > Intertidal zone | place: USA...
TAGAGAAGGCTTTTAAAGTACTTAAAGGACAAGGTAGTATTTCCGAAATAAACGTTGCACAAACAATGAAAGAGGTTCGTAAGGCACTTCTTTCAGCTGATGTTGATTTTAAAACAGCAAAATCATTTACCTCGGATGTTAAGGAAAAAGCACTAGGAAAAGAGGTTCTAACTGCTATTGATCCTGGTCAACTTCTTACAAAGATAATGAAGGATGAGTTGGCAGCGCTTATGGGTAGTGAGCATTCTGAGATTAACCTTGCAGGTAGTCCATCTATAATCTTAATTGCTGGTCTACAGGGGAGTGGTAAAACAACTTTTTCAGGAAAGTTGGCTCTGCACCTTAAAAACAAAAAAAATAAACGTCCTCTATTAGTTGCTTGTGATGTGTATAGGCCTGCAGCTATTGACCAAATTGGTGTTTTGGCTGATCAAGTTGCGGTTGATGTATATCAGGATAGAGAAAGTAAAAACCCTGTTGATATTGCTAGTAATGCAATAAAACATGCAAAAACAAAAGGGCATAATGTTGTTATTATTGATACTGCTGGTCGTTTAGCTGTTGATGAGCAGATGATGAAAGAGATTACGAATATTAAAGAGGCAGTAAGTCCTGGAGAAATATTATTTGTTGTTGATTCCATGACTGGTCAGGATGCTGTGAATACTGCCAAAGCCTTCAATGAGAAACTAAATTTTGATGGGGTTGTTTTAACAAAATTGGATGGTGATACTAGAGGTGGTGCAGCGTTAACTATCCGTTCTGTGGTTGACAAGCCAATTAAATTTATTGGTACTTCTGAAAAAATGGATGGACTTGATGTATTCCATCCAGATAGGATGGCAAGTCGAATTTTAGGGATGGGAGATGTTATCTCATTAGTTGAGCGAGCTCAGCAGCAGTTTGATGAGGAGGAGGCTAGGAAAGTACAGAAGAAGATTGCCAAGAATCAATTTGGTTTTGATGATTTTTTAAAGCAGATACAGCAAGTTAAGAAGATGGGTAATATCAAGGATTTAGCTGGTATGATACCTGGAATGGGTAAGGCTATAAAAGATGTTGATGTTGATGACGATGCGTTTAAAGGGATTGAGGCTATTATTCATTCTATGACAAAAAAAGAAAGAGAGAATCCGAACTTATTAAATGGAAGTAGAAAGAAAAGGATTGCTAATGGAAGTGGAACATCAGTTGTTGAAGTTAATCAGCTAATAAAACAATTTAGTCAGATGGGAAAGATGATGAAGATGATGCAGGGTGGAGGGGCTAAACAGATGATGCAGATGATGAAAGGAAAGGGTGGGATGCCTGTAATATAGAAAATATGATTTTACTAGAAGGAAGAAAAACAGCTAAGGATATTAAGCAAGAAATAGCAGAAGAGGTATCTTCTTTCATTTCTGGAGGAGGCAAAAAGCCGCATTTAGCAGCTATTTTGGTAGGAGCTGATGGAGCTAGTGAGACGTATGTGAATGCAAAGGTTAAGGCTTGTGATAATGTAGGGTTTGATTCTACTTTGATTCGTTTAGAGAATAAGGTGTCTGAGTTAGAGTTGTTATTAGAAATAGAGAAGATAAATAATAATGATAATATCGATGGTTTAATAGTTCAATTACCTTTGCCAAGCCATATTGATGAGATGAAGGTTACACAAGCCATACATCCTAGTAAAGATGTGGATGGATTTCATCCTGAAAATATTGGCAGGATGGCATTAAATTTACCTACTTATTTGCCTGCTACCCCCGCTGGAATTTTAGAACTTCTTTTAAGGTATGATGTTAAAACTTCAGGTCAACACTGTGTAGTTGTTGGTAGAAGTCATATTGTTGGTTCTCCTATTAGTATATTGTTATCTAAAAATAATTACCCTGGTAACTGTACAGTAACTTTAACTCATAGCAGAACTAAAAACTTAGATAAAATAACTAGAAGCGCTGATATACTTATTGTTGCTCTTGGAATACCTGAATTTATCAAACCAGAGATGGTAAAAGATGGAGTTGTAATTATTGATGTTGGTATTACAAGAGTAGAGTCTAATAAAACAAAAAATGGCTGGAAACTTTTAGGTGATGTTGCATTTGAACAACTGAAAAATAAATGCAGCTTTATAACTCCTGTACCTGGAGGAGTAGGGCCTATGACTATTGCCATGTTGCTAAAAAATACTCTAAAATCAGCAAAAAGAGAGGTATATTAAATTTTTTTATATATTTGCCGCAGTTTTTGTGGGGTTGTTCCCACTAGTATTAATAAATTTTAAAAAACAATTATGGAAGGAACAGTAAAATGGTTTAACGGAAGTAAAGGATATGGTTTTATTGAAGGTTCAGATGGAACAGATTACTTTGCACATTTTCAAGAAATTCAGGTTGAAGGTTACAAAACTCTTAAAGAAGGAGCTGCAGTAACATTTGAGCCAGGAGATGGAGAAAAAGGACCAGTAGCTAAAAATATTGTAAACGCTTAATTAGCATTATATAATATAGTAAGAAGCGAGCAAGTATGCTCGCTTTTTTTATTTTCTTTCTTTTAAAGTTTGTTCAAGTTCTTTTAATTTATCTCTTAATCTTGCAGCTTCCAAGAAATTTAGATTTTTAGCCATATTTTCCATTTCTCTTTTTGTTTTTTTAACCATTTCTTGTAATTTATTTATTGATATCCCATCAATTTTTGGTTTAAGGTTAGTTGTAGTAATTTTATATGGATTTAAACTTTTTATAAGCTTGCTTTGTTTCTTTTCGCTTAGGGATGTGGGTATTAGTCCATTTTTTTTATTAAAGTTGTCTTGTTTCTTTCTTCTGCTTTTTGTCTCTTTTATCATCATTCTCATGGATTCTGTTACCTTATCAGCATACAAAATTACAAGTCCATTTATATTTCTAGCTGCTCTTCCTGCAGTTTGTGTTAATGCTCGTTTAGACCTTAGAAAGCCTTCTTTATCTGCATCCATAATAGCAACAAGACTAACTTGAGGAAGATCTAATCCTTCTCTTAATAAGTTTACTCCAATTAGGACGTCAATAATGCCTTCTTTTAATTCATGTAAAATCTCTACTCTTTCTAGGGTATCAACATCCGAATGAATATATCTGCATTTGATATTGAATTTTGCAAGATAGGTGCTAAACTCTTCAGCCATCCTTTTTGTTAGGGTCACGATAAGTACTCTTTCTCTTTCTCTCAATCGGTTATTTATTTCTTCTAAAAGATTGTCAATTTGATTAGCAGTTTTTCGAACCTCAATAATCGGGTCAAGTAGCCCAGTTGGTCGAATAACTTGTTCTACTATTATTCCTTCTGATTTTTCTAATTCATAATCAGCAGGTGTTGCGCTCATATATATGTATTGATGGTTAATCATTTCGAATTCCTCAAATTTTAATGGTCTATTATCCATTGCAGCAGCAAGTCTAAATCCATGTTCTACAAGATTTTGTTTTCTTGATCTATCGCCGCCATACATAGCTTTTACCTGTGGTAGTGTGACATGACTTTCATCAATAATAGTTATGAAATTATCTGGAAAATAATCTAGAAGACAGAATGGTCTGCTTCCAGCTTTTCTTCCATCAAAATATCTAGAATAGTTTTCTATGCCAGAACAATATCCCAGTTCTTTTATCATTTCAATATCAAAGTTTGTTCTTTCATCTAATCTTTTTGCTTCAGTTTTTAATCCTATTTCTTGAAAGTGATTTACTTGTTTGCTTAAATCATCTTGTATTTCTGATATTGCATTGTGAATCTTATCTTTTGAGGCTATAAATATGCTGGCTGGGAATATGCTTATTTCTTTTAGGTTCGTAATTATTTTTCCATTATCTGGATTGAAACTCTCTATTTCCTCAATTTCATTGCCAAAAAAATGAATTCTATATGCAATATCATTGTGAGCTAGAAAAATATCAACTGTGTCTCCTTTTACTCTAAAATTACCTCTATTAAATTCAGCAGTTGTTCTGCTGTAAAGTGCTGACACTAGTTTTTGCAGAAAACGATGTCTGCTGAGCACATCACCTTCTTTTATGGTAATAATCCCACTATGGAAATCTTCTGGGTTTCCGATGCCATAAATACAGCTAACAGAAGAAACCACTATAATATCTTTTCTGCCAGATAGGAGTGCAGATGTTGTTTTTAAGCGGTATTTCTCGATTTCTTCATTTATAGATAAATCTTTTTCAATGTAAGTGCCTGAACTTGGTATATATGCTTCTGGTTGATAGTAGTCATAATATGAGACAAAGTATTCAACAGAATTTTGTGGAAAGAATTGTTTAAATTCAGTAAATAATTGTGCAGCTAAAGTTTTGTTATGACTTAAAATCAAGGTAGGTCGATTTGCCTCCTGTATTACATTTGCAATAGTGAATGTTTTTCCTGAGCCAGTTACTCCTAGAAGGGTTTGTGATTTTACATTATTCTCTAATCCTTCTCTAAGTTGTTTTATTGCAGCTGGTTGATCTCCGGTTGGCGAGAAATCAGATTGAAGTTTGAACTTCATTTATATTTTATTTAACAGTTGAATTTTTTGTTTTAACTCATCTATTTCTGTATTTGAGTTGTCAATTTTCTGTTGAGTTTCTTGTATTAATATCTGAGTAGCTTTTCCATTGGAAAAGAATGATATGTTATTCTCGTATTGTGTAATTTCTTTCTTTAGATTATCTATCTTCTTCCTGATGATTCTTTGTTCGCTATTAATTGCTTCACTATCCCCCTGCAGTAAATTTATTTTGTTTTTATATTGTTCAGCTGCTAATTCTTTGTCACTTAATCCTAATTCCTCAAATTTAGTATTTAGTAGTGTGAAGAATGTATTACGGAGATTATCCTTATCTCTATTGTTGCGTCCTATTTTTCTCCATTTTTTACTGAGCTCATTAAGTTTGGTGATATCTTCTTTTGAGTCAGATGATATCACAAATTCTTTAATCTCTTTAAGTACTTTTCTTTTCTCCTTATATATTTCTTCATCTTCTTTTTTAAGTTTTTTATAATGTGTTTTTTTAGCATTAAAGAAAATATCGCACGCAGATCTGAATCTTTCCCAGATTTCATTTGATTTATTACCTGAGGAGAATTCAGAATTTTTCCATTCTTCTTGTAGTTTGATAAATTCTTTTGTAGATTGTTGCCAGTTAGTGCTATCTTGCATCTTTTCTGCTCTCTTGCAGATAGCTAATTTTGTCTCTATTATTTGATTGTTATTTTCTTTCTTTTGTTTGTAGAATGCATTCTTTGTTTCGTAAAATATAGTTAGTGATTCTCTTAATATGCTCCAAGCTATTTTATTGTTCTGTTTATTTAATTTCCCTATTGATTTCCATTCTGACTCTAGTGAGTGGCATTGACTAGTGGCCTCCCGCCATTCATTATGCGAGGTTCTTTTTTTCAACGTTAAGTTATCTATCTTCTTACATATTCCATTTTTCCTTTCTAGTTTTTTAGAGTCTTCCTTCTTCTTCTTAATAAAATAATCATTCCTTTTTTTATTAATCTTTCTACTTGTTTCTTGGAATTTTTCCCATATTGTTTTTCTTTGTTCTCTCTCAACTGGACCTACATTTTTCCAGTGTTCGTGGAGTTCTTGTAATTGATTATGTGCTTTGTTTATGGATGTCTCTTTTAGAAGTTTAATTGCTTTCTCATAAATAGCCGTTTTTTCTTCTAAATTACGCTTGAAATCTAAATCTCTTAGGTCATTATTAAGTTTGATGAAGTCATAGAAAAGCTCAACATGGTGATGGTATGATTGCCAAAGATGATTACTCTCATTAATAGGCACATGTCCCGTATTTTTCCATTTTTCTTGCAGTGCTCTGAATTTTTCAAAAGTTGTTTTTATGGATTCTTCTTCTTTTGCGAGTGTATTTATGTCTGTAATTATTTTTCTTTTTATTTGAAGATTCTTCTTCTCTTCTTGTTCTTTCTTCTTCCTAAACTCCGATTTTATTTTGCGATAATTATTAAAAGCATATTTAAATTTAATTTCTTCTGGATGTAGGGCTTTATCTTTGTCTTGTTGTTGCTCTCCTAATTCTTTAGTATTTATTTGTTCTTCTTTTTCTGCTTTAAGTTTTATATAGAAAATCGATTTGATTTCTTCAATTTCTTTTGATACTGCATAGGGGTTCTCATTCTTAGCTAATAAATCAATACGTTCAATTAGGTTTTTCATTGACAATGTCTGATTATCTATATTGCCCTCTTTGATAGATTGTTCTAAATTTCCATCACTTGATATTTTTCCATTCTGACCCATCACTTTTTGTAGTATTTAATTGCAAATTTACTAATATTTAACACTTTTATAGATTCCATATATTCCAGCTCTCTTCTGCTTGTTTCTGTAGCATTTCTAGACCATTTTTAATTTGTGCGCTTCTTGCTTTTCCATGTGCTAAAAACTTTGTCTCATTTGGATTGTAAATCAAATCAAATAGTAAAAAGTTCTTATTTAAATATTCATAGGGTATATTAGGAAATTGATCTGTTTTAGGATAGGACCCTACAGGAGTTGTATTGACTATAATAGTTTGAAATCCAGTTTTTTCTGTCTTTTTATCTAAACAGTTAGTTAATTCAAATCTTTTTATAGTTTTATATTTAATATTAAGTTTTTTTAGCGCATATTTTACAGCTTTTGCGGCACCACCATCACCTAATATAATTGCGTTATTTTTATCTCTTAATAGTGGCTTTATACTACTTGTGAAGCCAATATGGTCAGTATTGTAACCAATTAATTTTTTATTTTTAAAACGAATTGTATTGACAGCTCCTATTTCTTTTGCCTCTTCATCTAATCCATCTAAGAGAGGAATTATCACTTCTTTATATGGAATGGTTACATTAAGACCGGAGAGGTTATTATTTTTTATTAATTCTTTAAATTTTGATATTGCTTCTAATTCAAAGTTCATATATCTAGTATTAGTAATTTTTTCTTGTAAGAATTTTTCAGTAAAATATTCTTCCGAGAAAGAATGTGATAGATGTTTTCCTATAAGCCCGAAGGTTCTCATGCCACTTCTTTTGAAAAATTCTCTAATAAATAAACGAGAATAAATCCTAGTAGCATTAATGCTATAGCAAGTATAGTATTATTGTCTATTTCATTTGGGAAGAATGAAGTGTATTTAATAATCTTTTCTTCACCATTAATTATTATACTCTCCGCTTTTTTTTTCCAAGGCCATATTATATTCAAAGAACCTAGAATGAAACCTGTTAGCAATGCTAGGCTAGCATCTTTATATTTCCTTAATAACCATGATAGTAGATGTGAGAAAATCATTAAGCCAAATATAGAACCTAGAAAGAAGATACTTAATAAGCTAATATTTAGATCCGCTACTGCAGAAACCATTAGAAGTTTGTAATTCCCTAATAAGATTAATATATATGACCCGGAAAGTCCTGGAAGTATCATGCCGATTATTCCGATCATACCACATATAAAGACAAAGAATAAGTTTGAGTTCTCTGTTGCAGGATTCATAAGTGCTAGTGAGAATGCAATAACAGTTCCAATGATTAATGCCATCTTAGATTGTCGATCCCACACTTTTACTCTTTTCCCTACAAAAATGATTGAAGCCAAAATTAGTCCAAAGAAGAATGCCCATATTAGTATAGGTTGGCTATCAAATAGATGTTCTAATAAACTAGCTATTGTGAAAACACTTACAATGCTACCAGAAAAAACAGCAGTTAAGAAATAGAAGTTTGTATGTTTTATTAACTTTGAAATATTGTATGATAATAAGAGTTTAATAGCTTTCTTGTCCAATGATTTTAAAGAATTAATCAATTCCTCATATATTCTAGTAATTAACGCAATAGTGCCTCCAGAAACACCAGGAATGACATTGGCAATTCCCATTCCCATTCCTTTAAGAAATAACACAAGATATTTTTTCATTATTTAGGTTAAAAAGTTATTGAATGTGTCACTTCTTAAGCCTATTCTTAGACATTCTAATGGAATTACTTCACAAGGAGAGATGTTTCCTAGGTTTATGTTAGCTCCATATTCTTTAATAAACCAACTTTGTTGGTCTTTATTGGGAGCTTCCCAAATAATTTTATCAAATGGTATTTTTTGCATTATTACATTAACGATGTCTGATTTTATCTCTCCATCATCATTATATATTCCAACATTACCGCTTTCTCTTGCTTCAGCAATTATTTTCCAGCTTCCTGCAGAAAGTTCATTTTCCATGCATTTGACCCAATCTCTATTAGACATCTTAATTCCAGGGTCTTTACTTCCAACCTCACTAATTACTTTAAAATCTTTTGCGAATTCAGATATTATTTCACATTTCTTCTCATGATTCAAGGATATAGAGCCGTCTGATATTTCAACCATATTCAAGTTAAGACTATTCATGTATTTTTTGTAATCATCAAGTTTATTTCTGATTGCAAATGCCTCAAAGAGCGTTCCTCCAGTATAGACTAAAATTCCGTTTTCTTGATAGATTTTAATTTTATCTGCAATATTTGGTGTTATAATACTTGTTCCAAATCCAAGTTTAATGATGTCAGTATACTTTTGGTTTATACTTAAGAAATCCTCAGCCTCCCTTATACTTTTTCCTTTGTCCATCACCATCGTAATACCATTCTCTCTAGGCTTATTAGTTCTTGCAGGAATTTCTGTTAGAATATCTTTCATACTTATAATAATATGTAGAAACAAAGATAGCAATCCTAAGCAGAAGAAAAATTTAATTATGTAGTTTTGTCAAATTAGAATAAGATAATGACATTAATAAAATCAATTTCAGGTATCAGAGGAACTATTGGCGGTTCAGTAGGAGATTCGCTTTCCCCTTTAGATATTGTCCGTTTTACTGCTTCTTATGCTACGTTTATTAGCAAAGAAGGTAGCAGTAGTTCAAATACTATAATAATTGGTCGTGATGCTCGTTTTTCTGGAGAGATGGTTAGTAATATTGTAGCTGGAACTTTAATAGGCTGTGGCTTCAATGTACTAGATATTGGCCTTACAACAACCCCTACCGTAGAAGTTGCTGTGCAATTAGAAAAATCTGCTGGAGGTATTATTATTACAGCTAGTCATAATCCTAAAGACTGGAATGCTTTAAAATTACTTAATTCAGAAGGTGAGTTTCTGTCAGAGAAGGATGGAGAAGAGGTCCTCACTTTAGCGGAGAATAATAATTTTAATTTTGTTGAGGTGGATAATTTAGGTAAATATAGCTATGATGATAGTCTTAATGATAAGCATATTGATAAAGTTTTAGAATTAGATTTAGTGAATGTCAATTTGGTAAAGTCTTCATCTTTTAAGGTTGTAGTAGATGGAGTGAATTCAACAGGCGGTTTCATGATACCCAGATTGCTAGAAAGGATGGGAGTAGAGTGTGTAAAGTTGTTTTGTGAGCCAAATGGAGATTTCCCCCATAATCCTGAGCCTCTTGCAGAGAATTTGACGGAGATATCTAAATTAGTAGTTAATGAACAAGCAGACCTTGGAATTGTTGTGGATCCTGATGTAGATCGACTAGCATTTGTTTGTGAGGATGGGAGTATGTTTGGAGAAGAATATACTTTAGTTGCAGTTTCTGATTATGTCCTTAGCAAAACTCCAGGAAATACGGTATCTAATCTGTCATCAACAAGAGCATTGAGAGATATTACAATCAGAAATAAAGGACAATATGCAGCATCTGCGGTAGGGGAGGTGAATGTGGTAGAAAAAATGAAAGCAACAGATGCAATCATTGGTGGAGAAGGTAATGGTGGAGTTATTTATCCTGCATTACATTATGGTAGAGATGCTTTGGTTGGTGTTGCTTTATTTTTAACTCAACTTGCAGAAAAAGGGATGTCAACAAAAGAACTTAGAGATACGTATCCAGACTACTTTATTTCAAAAAAAAAGATGCAATTGACTTCTGAAATAGATGTAGACAGTATTTTATCTTTTTTGGAAGACAAGTATAGAAATGAACAACTTACTACAATTGATGGGTTGAAGATTGATTTTACAGAAGGATGGGTGCATCTTAGAAAATCAAATACTGAGCCAATTATTAGAATTTATGCAGAAAGTGAAGGGGTGGAGAAAGCAAATAATCTTGCAGATGATATGATTAATGAGATTAAAAGACTTTGTTAATGAAAGTATATTTAGATAATGCTGCTACTACTCCGATGGCTCCGGAGATTATTCGTATGATGAGTGAAATGATGAGGGTAAATTTTGCAAATCCTTCTTCCGTACACTCCTTCGGTAGGGAGTCTAAGACCATAGTTGAGGATGCAAGAAAGAAGATTGCTATTTTGTTAAATACTTCTCCTGGTTCTATTTTTTTTACATCTGGGGGTACTGAAGCAGATAATATGGCGATTAGGTGCGCAATTCAAGCTCATAATATTAAACATGCTATTACTTCAAAGATATCACATCAGGCAGTCTTATATCCACTACAAGATTTAGAGGAAAAGGGAGAGATAAAAATTTCTTATATAAACATTGGGAACGATGGATTAGTTTGCCTGTCTCATCTCAAAGAATTATTAGAAGATAATCCTAGAACACTTGTGTCTATAATGCATGCTAATAATGAAATAGGTACTATTCAGGATTTAAAAGAGATAGGGAGAATCTGTAAAGAGTATAATGCTATTTTCCATTCTGATACTGTCCAAACGATAGCTCATTATTCTTTTGATATGCAAGAGTTGGATGTAGATCTTATGGCAGCTTCTGCACATAAATTTCATGGTCCAAAAGGAGTAGGATTCATTTATATATCAGAGAACATTAAGATTAATCCTTTTTTAAGAGGCGGTTCTCAGGAGAGGAATATGCGTGCTGGTACAGAGAATATTTATGGTATCGCAGGACTTGCAATGGCAATGGAAATGGCTTACAAGAATCTAGATAAAGAACAACAATATATCAAAGATCTTAAACAGTATATGATTGATAAATTACAAACTGAGATTAGTGATGTTCAGTTTTATGGTAGATGTAATGAGATGGAGGATAGCCTTTATACTGTCCTGTCCTGTCATTTTCCTGAAACTGATATCGCGGAGATGCTTCTCTTTAATCTGGATATCTCAGGAGTTTCCTGTAGTGGAGGCGCTGCATGTAGTTCAGGTAGCAGTAGAGGGTCGCATGTCCTTTCAGAAATAGCACCTCATAGTAAAAGGCCTTCTATAAGGTTCTCTTTCAGCAGATATAATACTAAGGAAGAGATTGATTTTGTGATTGAAAAGTTAAAGAACTTACTTCCTTAGTTTCTTTATCTTAGTTTGAGAATAAGCATAGCCAATGGTCATTATTGGAGAGATAAGATTAAAGAAACAGAAAGGAAGATAAGATATCGTAGCAATTCCTAGTACTGCTGATTGTGTGGCTCCACAAGAGTTCCAAGGGATTAATACTGAAGTAACAGTACCACTATCTTCTAAAGTTCTACTTAGATTTTCTGGAGCTAATCCCTGCTGCTTATAGCTTTTAGCAAACATACGTCCAGGAACAACGATACTCATGTATTGATCAGAAGTTGTTATGTTAAAGAAAAGACATGTGCTAGCTGTAGTTGTGATTAGGCTTCCTGTATTTTTAGCATATTTTATGATAGGCTCTGCTATTCTATTTAAAATACCTGTAGACTCAATGGTTCCACTAAATATCATTGCACAAAACATTAATAGTAAAGTATTTAACATTCCATACATTCCTCCTGATTTTAGTAAGTCAGACCTATCTATTTCATGTATATTAAAGATATCATTAATACTATTGTTAATACTCGTAAAATTAATTTCCCCAATCATAGAATTGAGTATGCCAATATAATAAGAGCCTATATTGGATGTATTCCTTGCTGATACTTCTATAACTATTTCTGGTTGAAAGAGAATGGCGAAAAATCCTCCTAAAAGAGTGCCAAAGAACAAGGAGGGAATAGCAGCAATTTTCTTTATAATCATGATAATAACCGAGATAGGCACTAGAAATAACCAAGCAGTAATAGTAAATTTCTTATCGATAATCATTAATACTTGATTAATTTGTTCTGATGAGATATTAGTAGTGAAATATAAACCTATTATTAAGAATATAATCAACGTAATAATAAATGATGGGATTGTTGTATACATCATATATTTTATGTGGTCAAATAAGTCAACTTCACTTATAGCAGCAGCCATATTAGTTGTTTCTGATAAGGGAGACATTTTGTCTCCAAAATAAGCTCCTGATATAATGGCTCCTCCAACTAATCCTGGGGAGAATCCAATAGCTATACCTATTCCTAAAAGTGCGATTCCTACTGTTGCTATCGTACTCCAGGAACTTCCTGTTGATATTGAGACAATAGCAGTGATTATCGCTGTAGCAAACAGGAAGATTGTAGGGTCTAATATCGTTAGCCCATAATAGATCATTGTTGGAATAATACCAGAAATTAACCATGTTCCTGATAATGAGCCAATCAGTAGGAGCATAATTATTGCAGGAACGATAGATTTAATGCTTTTTTCAATTCCTAGCATGATATTTTTCCATTTAGTCCCATAGTAAAATCCTATTATTGCAGCTAATGCACCTGAGAATAGTAGAGCTAATTGATTGCCTCCACTAATGGAGTTATTATATATGACTACATTCGTAATAAGTAATATGATTAAGAATAACATAGGTGATGATGCTATTAGATAAGGAATCTTTTTTTTTATCATATTAGATTAGTAAATTTTGTCATTCAATTTCTAGTAAGAAAAAGAATATTCTATATTATCGTATGTATCTTCTAGCCTAAACATGTTAGTTTATTCTTCATTTTCATAGTAGCCATAGCCATTAGTCCCATATCCATATCCATACCCATACCCATATCCAGATGAAGAATATTTAAAATCATTAATAATTATTTGTAGGTTTTTAACTTGTCCTTGGGCATAAAGGTTGTTAATTATGCTAAGCGTCTTTGTTTTAGAATATGCATGTCTTACTACGTATAGGTTGATGTCAGCATGTTGTGTCAATAGCACACCATCAGTTACAAGACCTATAGGTGGTGTATCAATAATAACGTAGTCATATTTAGTGTTTAGTTCTTGAATAAGTTCTTTCATTCTTCGACTATCTAGAAGTTCTGCAGGATTAGGTGGTGTCGGACCAGATCCGATTACATCTAAATGCTCAACTTCAGTTTTTTCAATTACCTCTGACAGACTTGTTTTATTTATTAAATAGCTGCTTAACCCTTTTATTTCATTAAGCTTGAAATCTTCATGTAGCTTAGGTTTCCTTAAATCTGCACCAATAAGTATTGTTTTATTTCCTGCAAGTGCAAAGATTGCAGCTAGATTAATCGCTGTGAATGTTTTTCCTTCACCCCCTACTGATGAAGTGATTGTTATAATCTTTTTTTCTTTTTCAGCTGCCAAGTATTGAATATTTGTTCGTAATGCCCTGAATGATTCGGCAATAATTGATTTTGTAGCGTTTGCGACTACAAGACTATTTGCTTTGTCACTATGACCTACTAATCCAAGAATAGGTATTCGTGTTGCTTTTTGTAAATCAGACCTGTTGTAAATAGTATCACTAAAGAAATCACGTAATGAGATAATACTAATAGGCATAAAAAATCCTAGTAGTATTGCTATGAAATATGCTAAGCCTTTTTTTGGTTTTA
>Ga0315315_10003925_pt1 | contig 13709 bp, 13 predicted proteins | sample M140m3416metaG_FD_203699 | JGI IMG/M metagenome (GOLD analysis project Ga0315315, IMG submission 203699) | Ammonia-oxidizing marine archaeal communities from Monterey Bay, California, United States - M1 40m 3416 | ecosystem: Environmental > Aquatic > Marine > Intertidal zone | place: USA...
ACGCCCAAAATCTATTATTTTATATAACTTACCATATGTTGGTATTTTATAATATGTATTATCGTATTTATAACAAATAAATTTTTTATCAGTTTTACTCCACATAATGTTGTTCGTATGTAAATCATTATGTGTAAAATCAAATACTTTTTGATATGTTGCTAATATCATAGATACTTGAAATAAACATGATTTCCATTCGCGTGTAGACAAATGTTTTCCTTTTGTTTCCATTAAATAATCTAATGTATTTTCCATTTTTTCTAAACAAATAATTTGGACAGGAAAATCATTAATATATGCTTGTATAACTTCATTCTCCTCAGAATCATTACTTGAAGAATAATTTGAAAAATCACTTTCTTCTTCACTTTCACCCAATTCTTCATCATCATCAGTATTTGATGAACGTGATGAACATGTAGATTCTGTTTTTTTTAAACTTTTTTCACTTTTAGTTTCGGTATTATCTGATTTCCATATTTCAGTATCTAAATTTTCATTGTGTTTTTCAATATTTTCCTGAGTTAATTCAAATACATCTTCAAACTGATTATCATTTATTATATCTAATTTTAGTTTTACATTATCTTTATTAATATTAATCTTTTCTTTATATTTTCGTGTATCGCTTTCTAAAAATCTTTCAAAATCGATTTTATCTGTTTCAAATAGTTTATCTTTATTCCTATGAAAAAATTTAGAATCGTGCAAATATTCAATATCATCCAAAATATCACAAACAAATTTATTTTGAATTGCAGTAAAAGTTCCATAAAAATCTAATCCATGACAAAATCCTTTATTATGTAATAATTGACTAGATAAATAAGAAAAAAAACTATCTATATAAGCAGAATTATTTTTATCATTAACTTTTTCTAAACAATCATTATTATTTAGTTTAGGTAAAGTTTCTATAATCTCTTTTTTGGTTTTTTCATATTTTCCAACCATAAATTTAACAGGATCAATTAAAGGTGAAAATTTAAAAAATGAATTACATTTTTTTTTATTTTGCTTTTCATCATAACAGATAATAGTAAAATTATTATTATTTTCACTATTTTCAATAGTATTTATCGAATATATTTGATTTAAATTTATTTTGTTGCAATTATTTTCATCTAACTGAAAAAAATTAGAAAGAAGAGGAAAGTAATTTTGAACATTTTGAAATCCATTTTCTTCTAAATATTCAAAAAGTGATTTGTTGTTATTCTTTTTATAATAAAGAGTGAACATTAATTGTTATATACAAATTTTTTTATATTTTTAAACTAATTTATGCGTAAATATAAAAAAAATAAAAAACATATTTTAATATAATGAATCTCGAATTAAAAAAATTTGATATGAAGAATATTACTTTTAAACCAAATGAAAACCAAGGTCCTGTAATTGTTCTTATAGGAAGACGTGATACTGGTAAAAGTTTTTTAGTAAGAGATCTTTTATATTATCAACAAGATATTCCAATAGGAACTGTTATTTCAGGTACAGAAGCAGGAAATGGTTTCTATGGTAAAATGGTACCAAAACTATTTATTCATGATGAATATAATACTGCCATAATAGAAAATATATTAAAAAGACAGAAAATAGTTATGAAACAAATGAAAAAAGAAAAAGAAGCATACGGTCGTTCAAACATTGATCCTAGAACTTTTGTTATTTTGGATGATTGTTTATATGATAATAGTTGGGCTCGCGACAAGTTAATGCGTTTACTTTTTATGAATGGTAGACATTGGAAAATTATGCTTGTTATTACAATGCAGTATCCCTTAGGTGTTCCACCTAATTTACGTACAAATATTGATTATACATTTATTTTAAGAGAACCTTACATTGCAAATAGAAAACGTATTTATGAGAATTATGCTGGTATGTTTCCCACTTTCGAATCATTTTGTCAGGTTATGGACCAATGTACTGAAAACTATGAATGTTTAGTTGTGTCTAACAATGCAAAATCAAATAAATTAGAAGACCAAATTTTTTGGTATAAAGCAACTTCTCATGGAGATTTTAAATTAGGTTCAAAAGAATTTTGGGAAATGTCAAAAGATATCGACAGTGACGATGATGATGAAACTTTTGATCCTACGGCACAAAAGAAAGGACCTAGAATTAATGTTAAAAAAAATAAATGGTAAATCTTAATAATTTATATATTTATAAATATATATGGTACAAAAAAGAAAAGGTCCATCAAAAAGTGCTACTCTTTTTTCTGTTGGTGTAAAAAAAAAAGGGAATGATGGTAATATATGGATAATTGTGAAAAATAAAAATGGTATAAAAAGATGGAAAAAAATATGTGGACAAGATAAAATGAGAAAAACATTTAAAAAAAAAAAAATAACTGATAAAATGAGAAAAACAATTAAAAAAAAAAAAATTACTGTTAAAATGTTAAAAGCATTAAAGAAAAAATATAATGTAACAACAACAGGCAATAAAAAAGAAATGGCAGAAGGTTTATGGGTAGTTCGCGGTCTGTCTATGGATAATGACGATTTAGAAAAAATTATTCCATTACTTTCAAAAAGAGATAAAAAAGATACTGAAAAACTTTTATCAAAACGAGGGAAGAACCCAATAAGTGATTATAAAGGTATGTGGAAACCACAACCAAAATCATTAAGCAAAATGTCACGTAAAGAGTTGATAAAACATTTACGTCATTTTAGAAACGTATGGGAAAGAGAAACAACCAGAAATCAAGATTTAAGTGATGAACGATTAAAAGAAGAAACAGAAAAAGATTTACGTGGATTATTGAAATTTTATTTTAGCGATGAAGCCAAACAAATTGCAGGTGATTGGTTAAGAACTAATTAAATATATCCATTATAAATTTGATTATTAAAAAAATAAAATAAAACAAAAAAAATACATAAAATAAAAATAATATTTAAAAAATTATGGTAATATTGATAATAAAAATAGATGGTAAATTTATTAATATTTATATATTTATAAATATAAATGAAAATTCATCCGTTATGGTTTATTTGTATTTTTGTACGTTTAAGTTTAATTTATTTAATTACGTATCTTAACAAAAAAAGAAAAAATAAAATAAATATGATTTGCGCAAGTGTTTTACTTGTAATGGGAATCGGTTTTATTTATAAAGGTTTAACAGGTTCTAATAAAGAATTACAAGTTAATAAGGTTTTTTGGCATGAAACGCGTTATGTACATGGTATGTTTTATGTTTTATCTTCATTTTATCTTTTTAAAAATAATGTAAATATAACTTCGTTACTTTTACTTTCTGATATAATATTTTCATTTTTATATCGTTTTAGTTTAAAAAAATAGTACAATCAATAATTATAATGTCTCAATATGTTTTACCTCAATCTAATATTATAAATTTAACAGACCCAAATGACTTAATTTTTAGCAAAATTGCTCAAAAAGCAACCGTAACTGGTGCGACTTTACCATCCGGATTAAAAATTTCTCCTTACGGCGATTGGAAAATTATTGATAGTTTTATTGTTAACATTGCTTATTTAACAACCGATAAACCCTTTAAAAACAACCAAAAATAAAATTTTTACAAATTAGACTTATTTAATATTTAATTAATTAGTAAATATTAAAAATCAAAATCATAAATTAGTTTTTATCAGTATCTATTTTTACATTTTCTTTAGGTAAAATTCCTCTATCAATAGCATTTTGTACAGCAGAATTTCTCTCAACAACATCTCCTTCAAATAATTCCTTACGAATATCGGCAGACGTAACTTCTTCCTTTAGTCCTAATGTATTTTCAATAGTATTATTAATCCCAACTAAGTTTCCATCTTTATTTATATTTTGTGTTAATTTATTTCCACTTTCTTTAGCCTTTTTAATATTTTCTTCAATCGCCTTTCTTTTTGTTTCTAATACACGCTTTTCAAATTCTTGTTTAGCAGCAGACTCATTCTTATTTTTCTCACTCATTAACTGATTTAATTCATCCTCCAAATACTCTACGCGACCAGTCTTATACGCCTCAGGCTCCCATGGCATCCACATTCCTACTGGACCAACATAAACATTATGATTTGGGTCAACCTCTCTTAACATTTTACATCTGAATTCTGCTTCAGCCTGAGTAGAATATGAACCTCTTACTTTAAGACCTCTAACATTTGTTTGAAATTCATATGCTTTATTAAATTCGCCGTCTAATCTTTCTTCATTTGCATCCAAAAAATTTTTATATTCATCACTAATATAATTTTTAGGAATATCATCTTTTTCACTTTGTAAAAACTCTTGAAAATCTTCCATAATTCTGTCAAAATCCATATTATATTTATATGCAACAAAATTCAAAAACTGAGAAAACTTTTGAACTGATTTAGAAAAATCATAATGTTTTAGGAATTCTTCAAAAAAAAAGTGATTTTTCTGTTTTAAAATATTTTCCGGAGAAACAAAACTTATACATGTAAATTTTTGTCCAGATATTGGTTTATCTTCTTCTAATAAATCAACATATTTAGGATTATTACTACCATTACTGTTTGTTCTATATTCACAACCTTTTTTAGACATTATAATATACTATAAAAATTTATTTTTTAAGTTTTAATAAATATTATATATTTTTTTCTTAATTATATTTATAAATGCTTCAGAAATTAGCACAAATGTTGGATTTAGGCGAACTTGTCCGCAGAGCAGTAAAATATCTCGTTGAAGGTGTCATGGTAGCCATCGCCGCTTATGCTATCCCTAAGAAATCTCTTAATTTAGACGAGGTTGCACTTATTGCATTGACTGCTGCTGCAACTTTCTCCATCCTTGATACATACGTTCCATCTATGGCTGTCTCCGCTCGTAGTGGTGCCGGATTCGGTATTGGTGCCAATCTTGTTGGTTTCCCCCGTATGTAAGTAATACAACACAAATATATCATATTTAAATTTAATATAATTATTTAAAATTATATTAAAATTTGTTTAATTATCTATTTCTATTTATAATTCTATTAAGAGGGTTAAATGTAACATTCATTATTTGAATATCGTTATATTTATTATTTAATAATACAATATATCTGTTGTGATTGTAAGCATATGTTTTTAACATAGGATAATTCATTATAGACAAAAAAATAGAAGTAATTATAAACATTTCTGCTGCAATTTTATCACCAAAAATAAGATAAACTAAATAAAAAAGAAAAAAAGAAGACGATATTGTGAGTGTTATAATGAAATTAAAAAAATTAATTTTTAAAAATAATTTTATTCTATTTACTTTTATTAAGGTTAATATAAAAACAGTTAAGTAAAACCCCATAGAAATTAAATAATTTGACAACGAAACATAATAAATTGCATTTAAATCTTTACTATATGGTGCTTTATTTTTTATAAGTGTAAGTAAAATCTTATCTTTATGTGGGTCAAATGTGTCAACAAATTTATAATTATTATTTAAGTCTGCTACATGTAAACAAACAGAAAAAAGATAAACAACTACTACATATAATATATATTCAAAAAAATAAATACACCAATTTTCATAAAAAAAATCTAATGTAAATTTTTCTTCTTTATATGTTCTTTGTAAAGTTAGATTTTCTTTACATTGTTCACATCTATAATCATTGTATAATACATTTTTTGTGTCAATCCATTTTTTCAAACAATGTACATGAATAAATGCCATTGTACCACTACATGCACATGGAGATATAATTTGACTTATTTCTTCATCTTCTTCATAACAAATTCTGCACATTTTATCTTCTGTATTTATATTTGTAAATTCTATTATAATATTTTGTGGATATATCTTCATTTCATTTTATATTATTTAACTTTAGTTATTTATATATTTTTATTTTTTAAAATATATAAATTTATAATTTTGTAGTTAAATCCAAATATTGTTCAATAATTTCACAAATTATGTTTCTATTGGGTATTTTTTCAGCCATTCCATAAATAGAAACTAAGCCTTTTGTTTCATGTCTAACTTCTTGAGTTGTTATATTTTTTAATATATCTGTTATTTCATGTAATTTTTCATAATTATAAGGTGTTATACAAATATGCACACACATAGGATTTTGCATTATATTTAAATTCCAATCATTTTTTTGAAATTCGTCTATAATTTGGCTTAATGGATATTTATTACTATAAAATGCAACAACATTTACATTAGGATTTCCTATAACTTTAAAACTATGTATATTAATGATATCAGTATATAAATTTTTCGTTGATTTAATTATAGTATCACTCATTGTTTTATAATAGTTATATCCATTATAAATCATTATTGCCCACGTTGTAGCAATTTGAGCACCTGCTCTGCTTCCCGGTAATGAGCAACTAGCATAAATACCTCCTGTCCAGTTTTCAACTATAAAATATTGATTATGTTTCATTTCACAATCTTTCCAAAGTAATAATGATGAACCTTTGGGTGCATAACCAAATTTATGTGGGTCCACACTTATTGAATCAATATTATCTTTAAAATTTAATTTTAATTTTTCATCAAATTGAGTTATAAAACCACCCAAACATGCATCTACATGCAATGGAACATTATAATATTTGCAAACTTCTCCTATATTTTTAACATCATCTATAACACCATAAGGATAACAAGGATAAGATGCCACAACAACACAAGTTCTTGATGTTATTTTTTGTTTTAAATCGGTTATATCCATAGTAAAATCATTGTTTAAATCTACGTAAACTAATTTTAAATCTAATAATTCACATGCTTTATTTATTGCTGCATGTCCTGTTTTTGTTGTTAAAACTTCCAATTGTCTATTAAACCATTGGGTATTTTTTTTATGTTTTTTATATGCTTTTATAGCCAAAATAGTACTTTCAGTACCTCCTGATGTGAGATTACCTCCTCCATTTTCTGGCATATCAAACAAATGTCCTACCATACTTACAATTTCACTTTCCATTTTATTTAGTTCAGGAAACAAATCTGTATGTAGTGGATTGCTGTACATATATAAATCATACATATATCCTGCTATTTTTTTATGATAATCTTTATTACTGTAAATTGTTCCTGAAATTTTATGATTTAATTTAACTTTTCTATTTTCAACAATATCTTTTATATAACTTAATTCTTTTCCTGAATTATTTAATATATCAAAACTATTTCTCCAATTATTTTTAAAAACACTTTTTTTTATTGTATCTAGTGATTTAGTTTGTTTATCTTTTATATATTTTTTCCCATTTGGTGTTAGTTTATAAAAGTAAAATAAAATTTGTTTTATTTTTTTTTTATAATGAATGCGTCGTAAGAAAAAATAGTACCACAACCAAACTAAACAAACTATATTTTTATGTTTTATAAAATATTTAATTATCATTAATAAATAATATTACCTATTGTTTTAATATTATTTATTATTTTATTTAATGAGTATTAATAGCAAATTATTAGATAGTAGATATAAATTCCCATTGTAATTCTTTACATATTTTTTTCCATATTTGGTCTTGTTCAATTCTTTTTACTGGGTCTTTTAACATGGGAAAAAATGGTAAAAATTTATTTTCATTTAATAATTCACACATTTTATAAAGAACGTAATAATAATTCAAAAAATTAACTCTATCATCTGGGCAATGTTTGGCATATGGCTTCTGAATTTCCATAAAAAGATTACATAATTTATCTTCTAATTCTGGACTCATAACAGGAGGTCTAATTCCTAATTTATCTTTAATAAAAGGTATATGTTCATAATATTTATTGTAACCTAACTTTTTTAAAATATCTTTGGCCTTTTTGTTTGTCATTTGTTTTAAAGAAATTCTTTCTTTTTTTATTTGATTTTTGATATTTTCAAATACTTCAGTAGGAATTTGCGTTGTTTCTTTTGCTTGAAATTGAGCCAGAATTTCACGAAAATGATTAATTCTTTTATAAGCATAAAAACAAACTTCTTTAGGTGGTTCTTTGTAACTAGGTTTTTCATGCTCGATTAAATAAGTTTTTTGAATTGAACATTGATTACAAATAACCAACCCTTTATAATCTATATGAATAAATTCTCCACCACACTTACAATTTTCAAAATCATCAATTATGTAATTATTAATATTTAACATATTTTCATTTAAGTTTGTTAAAAATTTTTGAGATTCACTTTTTTCATTATTTAATATTACATTTTTATCTTTTTTAAAAAAATTATGCAAAATCTTATTTTTTGTTTCTGTCTTACCTTGTGATAATTGTTTTTTTTTTTCAAAATACGGAAATATTAATTTTGAATTATCTAATAAATAGTTCTTTTTTTTTTGTTCTAATAGTTTTATATTTTTTTTAATATCGCGTAATTTATCTTTTATATTTAATTGTTCTTCTATATTTGTGATATTTTTTAATTTTCTTTTTAAAGTTTTTTTTTTATTTTTTAATTCCGGTAGTGTTTTTGTTTCTATTTTATGAAATTCATTCATTTTATCAGTATGCTGATTGTCCAAAGTCAATATTGAAGATTTGTTCATTTTAATTTTTTTATTTGCCTTTGGTTTAAAATTGGGCATTAATATATTAACAAATTCAAATATATTTAATTTTAAATTTTATTAAATATATTATAATGAGTATTTTTCGATAATTTCTAATGCTTTTTTTCTATTATATAGTTCACCAATATTAACATATTTATTTATTTCCCCTTCTTTATAATGTGATAAAAAATAAACAATGTTATCAATTGTTGACTGTCTAATATCATTAATATCAGAAATATATTTTGATTGTTTATCTATATTATCTGATAAAACACAAATTATTTTGTCATCTTGACCACTTTCATCTATTGTATCAATTCCTCCAATTACCTTTACATCACAAACAGAACCTGGAATCAAAATATACTCACATAAAATTATGATATCTATCGGATCACCATCAGGTGATAATGTATTTGGAATGAAACCATAATTGTAAGGAAAAACATTTGTATTATGCAAAACCCTATCTAGAACAAGATGCTTATTTTCTTTATCAAATTCATATTTTAAATTTGAATTTTTAGAAACTTCAACAAAAACTTTCATTTTGTAAATTTAGTAAATATAAATTTAAATTTTATTTAGCGCAAAAAAAAAATATTATTTAGAGAAATCAACAATAAGCTGTATAATATTATTAATATGTTAATAAATTTAACATTTTTTCTAAAATCAATACAATATGGATATCGATATAGACTATAATGAAACGGTAAAAAAATTAGATTTTATAACTTTACAAAAAATGGTTTTTATTTACAATTCTTTAGAAAAAGGATGGACGGTTAAAAAAAACAATAATTCATACATTTTTAAAAAAAACCATGAAGGAAAAAAAGAAGTTTATTTAGATGAGTATTTAAAGCATTTTATGACTGAAAATTTTGATATAAATAAAATAATGCAATAAATTAATTCGATTATTTATCGTTTTTTCAAAATTTTTTTTTCTTTAGCAATATTATAACCAATGGGTGGTGGATTAATGCAGCTCGTAGCCTACGGTGCACAAGATGTGTACCTTACAGGAAACCCTCAGATTACCTTCTGGAAGGTAACTTACAGACGTCACACTAACTTCGCTATGGAATCAATTGAACAAACTTTTAACGGTCAAGCCGATTTTGGCCGTCGTGTTCAGTGCACTGTCTCTAGAAATGGTGACCTTGCTTACAGAACATACCTTCAACTTACTCTCCCTGAAATCAACCAGGAAGATGGATCTAATTCACAGTGCCTTGCCCGCTGGCTCGATTACCCCGGTGAGCAACTTATCTCTATGGTTGAGGTTGAGATCGGTGGTCAGCGCATCGACCGTCAGTACGGTGACTGGATGCACATCTGGAACCAACTTACTCTCACCAGTGAGCAGGAGGCCGGATACCACAAGATGATTGGTCAGACCTCTCAGCTTACCTACCTTACCGATAGCGACTTCGCCGATGTTGCCACTGCTTGCGGTGCCAACAACGTCCCCGAGGCCGTCTGCGCTCCTCGTAACGCTCTCCCTGAAACAACTCTTTACGTTCCTCTTCAGTTCTGGTTCTGCCGTAACCCAGGACTTGCTCTTCCTCTTATTGCCCTCCAGTACCACGAGGTCAAGATTAACATCGAACTCCGTCCTCTTGATGAGTGCCTTTTCGCTGTTGACGCTGTTGCCGCATCTGGCAACAAAAAGTCTCCTTCCGCCTACGCTAAATCTCTCGTAGCCGCTTCTCTTTACGTCGATTACGTTTTCCTCGATACTGATGAGCGCAGACGCATGGCCCAGAATCCTCATGAGTACCTCATTGAACAACTTCAGTTCACTGGAGATGAGTCCATCGGTTCATCTTCCAACAAGGTCAAACTCAATTTCAATCACCCATGCAAGGAACTTGTCTGGGTTGTCCAGCCTGACCTTCACGTCGCCTACTGTGATTCTTTCATCGGTGGACGTCCTCTTCACTCTGCTCTCGGTGCTCAGCCATTCAACTACACTGATGCCCTTGATGCTCTCCCCAACTCAATCCTCGCTTACGGTTCCCGCGCACAGAGCGCCACTACTGGTGGCACTGGTGTAATTGATGTTGCTTCCGGTCTTTTCGCCGACTCCGCTGCTAACCCTGTTACTGGCGATGCCGTCCCTGATTCTGACCAGCCAGGTCTTTCTGCCGCTCAGGCCGCTGCCACTGGTGTTTCTGACGCCGGTGTCTTTGTCCTTGCCGAGACTGCCCTCAACATGCACTGCTGGGGTGAGAACCCAGTCGTTACTGCCAAACTTCAGCTTAACGGTCAGGACCGCTTCTCTGAGCGCGAAGGTACCTACTTCGATCTCGTCCAGCCATTCCAGCACCACACTCGTCACCCCGACACTGGTATTAACGTCTTCTCTTTCGCTCTCCGCCCTGAGGAGCACCAGCCATCTGGAACTTGCAATTTCTCCAGAATCGACAACGCTACTCTTCAGCTCGTCGTTTCTGCTGCCGCCATCGGTGGTGTCCAGACCGCCAAGGTCCGTGTCTACGCCACTAACTACAACGTACTCCGCATCATGAGTGGTATGGGTGGTCTTGCTTACTCCAACTAAGTTTTTTAACTATAACAATTCATTTTATGTATTATTTAATAATATATAAAATAATGATGTTGTATACAATATTTTTCATAAGTATAATAACTATTTAATTTATTAATAACTATTTAATTTATATTTAATAATTTGTAAATCATAATATTATATAATTTAATTTTATGATTTTTAGTTATTCGTGTTTTACAATCCAGTTTTGATTTTGTGTGTCTGGAGGTATCCAATATGGTAATAAATTTTCTTGTTCATTAAAATATGTACAGATATTTTCCACAAATTGTGTTAATGTATATACTCTTGGGTTTCTAATTTTTACACCATATGGTACAATATATTCATCAGGTCCTTGTATTCCAGGACTTTGCCAGTCATTATCACTGGGAGCGGCTTGTCGCGGATTATTATCTTGAACACCGTGTTGGTTCACTATCTTAACTTTTCCATCCAAGAACACGTCCTCGACTTTATGATTATCAGTGTTTACATTTCCAATATCATATGTATAGCCTAATCCTGTAAATGGAGCCATCCCCAAATTACCATCTCCCAAATTACCATTCTTAAACGACTTCAAATAATTATTCTCGAGGCCTATATGAATAGACTCACAACTTTCACTTAACCCTCCAGAGCCGTCAGGCTTAATAATTAAATTATTTTGGCATGGTCTTACTAAATTTTTTATTTGTATTTGAAATGATATAACTCTATTATATGCTCCCCATCCACTATTTAATCCTAATAACTGAAATAATCGTTTGTGTAATTCGTGTCTACTTGTACACCTAAACTTTCCATCATTTCTAGATTCTCTTTCCCACAACCTCAATAACAAATCATCTTCTACTGTAACAAATAATTTATGAGATGGATTATCCCAACTAGCACGAGGAAACCCACCACCAGGAGCAATGCCAAAGATTATTTTCCATCCTTCTTCTGTAAATTGTGGTAGCATTGTTAGAAAGTTTTTTACACAATTTTCATTCATTCTACTAACACCATCATCACCAGCAACATTATTTGCACCCGGCTCATAACCAACCGGTTGAGGATATGGAATACATGCTGTAACATGTTCGGGATATTGCCTTAACCTCTCAAGATATTGTTGATATGTTGGACCATTAAGAGCAGCGAGACTTGCTGTTTTATTATCAACATCTTCTTCCGCTTTACCCAAGGCTTGTTCATAAACATTTTGCCATACCAACAAATCAAATTCAACATTATTATCATTATTCACATGGCCACCACCCCGGCCTTGAAGGAAGGCATAATAAGGATCTGGGCCCCAATTCGCTTCTGTTTTAAATGAAAATACTCTTACCCAACTATCTCCATCCATATCTGCTACACAGTTCGCTAAAGGTACCGCATGATTAGCATTAAGAATATTCGCAATACCACGTGGGTTGGGATGATTACGACTTAAACAACCTAATACTTTGGGACCAGATAATAAATAATTTTCATTGCGATCTCTCATTAAAGCATCTTTATTAGATATACCTAATTTAGAAGCATAACTTCTTCTCCACTCATCACTATTCTGGAATTGCCAGGGTTTTGGCTCTACCCCCCAACACGTGCTATTATATACTTCTTTTTCTCTCTCAGTTAACTGATTCACAGGAACAGGGGCAATTCCGCCGTGCCCTATTACACGTAATAACACATCTTTCATTTCACGTGATAAAGTTTCATTGTTTTCAATCGCTTGAGCATTACCAATATTACTACAATTAGGTTTAATATTTGGGGCTATATCTTCTAATTGTATGACACCTCCCTTTTGCCTTTTTCGTGTTCTTCTTCTTCTTTTTCTTTTTCTTCTTCTTTTTTTTGTTTTGTTTTGTGAACTTTTTGAAAAGTTATTTTTTTTTCCACCTAAATACTTACGTTGTCTTCTCTTTTTTCTTCTAGTTTTTTTTCCTAAATTCCGCTTTTTCATTCTTCTGGCTCTAGTTTTACGCAAAACCATATATATATATAAATATATATATATATATTTCAAAAATAAATTTGTGTTTTATCATGATTTATTTCTTTTGTTTTTTAGTTTTTTCTTAATTATATTTTTTTTTCATTACTATTAGCACTATCAGATTTAATAATATACCTAAATTTGTTAATTAAAAAAGCAAATTTTCAATGCCTGATAAAAAACAATTCATTATCAAAACAATTAGTATTTAATTAATTTTAATATATTAATTATATATATTATGAATGATATATTACTGTTTGCATTAAATGGTGGCGGATGGGCATTTAAACCTATTTTAGAAAAAATTTCGGTAGATAAAATTGGCCACTATTATTTTTCTTTTTTTAGATATTTAATTAGTGGAATTATTGCTATTCCTTTTTTAATTCAACATTACTATTTTAATGGATTTCCCAAAGTATACAAAAATAACGGAAAACTTTTTTTCAAAGATGTTGTTATTTGGGGTACTATAGTCAGTGTGGTTGCTATTGCTGCAATTATGGCCAATTATTATTTGCTTGAAAAATACAATTCTTCTTTTGTAACCCCTATTGCTGAAGGAGTTCTTCTTATATTTAATGTTATATTTTCAGTTCTT
>Ga0315315_10003926_pt1 | contig 13708 bp, 12 predicted proteins | sample M140m3416metaG_FD_203699 | JGI IMG/M metagenome (GOLD analysis project Ga0315315, IMG submission 203699) | Ammonia-oxidizing marine archaeal communities from Monterey Bay, California, United States - M1 40m 3416 | ecosystem: Environmental > Aquatic > Marine > Intertidal zone | place: USA...
AAAGCCAACATAATAACAAAAAGACAAGAGGTAGTGAAGAAGAATCCCCCAAATCGGTTTTTCATCATTTTTATATTTTCTTCTTGTATTCTTTTTATATCTTCTATAGTTTTGCTTGTCACTTGTGCCTTTAAATTTGCACAAAGTTTTACCCTGAGTGAACTATTTGCCTCATCTTCCAAAAACAATTTGGCTATCTGAACTTTGTCTTTTACCACGTTTTCGAATTGTTTTGAACCTACCAATACCCAGAATATTCCCTGTCCCAAACAAAACATAGCTAGTGTTCCGGCACAAATACACAAATTAGATGAAAAATCTAAAGGATCATCAAGTATACCACCAAGAAGCATTTATATCTACAAACAAAAATATCAGTATTGATTAAACAATGGAGATGAGTTCAAACGGATCTTCTGCTTCTACTATCTATGGGTCAACAAATCCAGTCAAGACAAATAATATGGGTCAACAAATCCAGTCAAGACAGGTAGCAGAGGCAGTGACAAACACAGTAATTTTGGAAGCAGTATTAGGAATTGCTATTGTCGCAGTCATACTTACTATGCTTGAAGTTTCATCCATAGTTTACATAGTGTTTCCTACCATCAAAAAGCGGATAAAGAAAATGCTTCAGCATAATTCTTCTGAATCAATAAAACCCTTAAAACCCTTGATACAAACTCTTTCAACAAGAGAAACTTTGTTCACAGAACGAGCAAATACCTACATTCAAATGTTAGCTTGGGCATTTGCATTTTCACTCGCCTTGATATGTTTTCTTCTTTGTTATTTGATAAACAATGAATATCGTTTACAAAAAAAACCAGGGGCACCAGATGGTACGTTCTTAAAGATTATGTTTTGGTCTATTGTAACAATAGTTGGTATTTCTTTTTTTCAGGGATTTGGATGTATTGCGCTAGGAATGGATAGTTCCTTTTGTAGCACTGACTCATTTGCAGTTGTATCAACAGAATGGAAACAAAATGAGAATTTTTCGCATATCGCTTTGTCGACCGGGATATGCGATGGTGTTTCTGACACTGAATCATTTTCTGACCTGGGCCAGCAAAACTTTGTTACAGAATTTTCTCTACATCTTGCTACACAAATTGCAAACCAACAAGCTTCTGACCCGAACACAATATTCCAAGAACTAGCATCTGACGACGCACAGAAGAGCATATTGAGAGGTTCGACAGGTGTTCAAGAACGTACATAATTACCATTATTCATTGGAACAATATATGTCAAAAATTAGAGTTGCGTTTTGGTTTCCTATATCTACAATTTCTCCAGTTTTCGAGTTCATGAAATGGAAATTAAGTGAATCTATGTTTTCAGGAGATCTGAGGAAGGTTGTAGCATCACATGCCATTTTTTCGGGCTTCTTCAGATCGCTTTCGGAACCCATCACAGCAAACACGTCCCCGATGTCAGTGCTATGAGTGCTATTCACAGGACGCTCCAACGACCCAATTCCGTGTAGAACTAGAAGTGAATTCTCAGATTCTTCACTTCCGGATCTGACGGAGAAGCTATGTGCACATTCTTGAATGTTAGTGACCGCGCACCTTCCCGTGTTACGTTCGTATATTCCGGGTGTAAACAGTGCGGCAGCGTCAGCAACCCCATTGAATATTCTATTTGTAACAGGAGGGTTGTGAGTCGAGCTATCGCCCGGCCGATATGGGTTGTGGGTTGCGGCAGAGATTCCAGTAGGGAGTTGCACGGGTCTGTCTAACTCATACACCCAAGAAAAGTATTTTGCATTAGCATCAACCTTATAAGTTGTTGTGATTTCGTAAAAATTGTGGAAAGCAGTTTCTATTTTATCCTCTATGCTTGTTATTTCGCTTTTCAAGTCTTCGTACTCCTTTTGTGTCCTATACCCCTTTCTTTTGAGAGCATCTTTTATTTTCCGAAGATTACTTACGGACGACAAAACTCTCGGAGATACATTGTAATTGCGATCACAACTTAAGTCCAGTGTGTATTCAGTCTCGTTTCTCAAAACAGAGATCAAGTGTGCCTTCTTTACCACGTAGTTTTCGTTTCCAATGGTCACTACAATACCACAAGTATTGGAAGCTCTTGGTACATACCATGATAGGTCTTCGACAGTTGCTGATTCATTAAAATCATCATCATCAACCTTATTCAACTTATAGTACCCCAGGTTCGTATTTGAATTATCTACTTTAGTGGGGTTAAGAATCCGAGACACAAGTGGCGAAACAGATGTCTCCACAGACATTGAGGTTGTGCTATAAATGGAATCTGGATTCCCACTATTACTATAATCATTGAGTTCGGTGAACCTGCATGGGAATGCTGGCATAATGAAGCGAGTTGGAGCATGCACAATCGAAGTCTGCCATCCGAGGCCCTCTTTATAAAATTCTTTTGACGGATTACTCGGGGTAGTCACATCCACTCGGGGCCTCTGACCCGTACTGTGATGCGGATGGTCTGCGTCTGTCACTGCTGGATGGTCGGGGTCTGCTACCGGCATGGCACTTGGTTTGGTGACATTCATCATGTGTCCTGTGAACAACATTCTCTGGATTTGATGAGCATCATTGACTTGATGAACATTGTATATCTCATTGGAAGTAGTTGTAGAACCAACATAGGTGTCTTCCAAGTCCCCGGTATTTCTCAACATATTGTGGTATGTGCTGTCAATTGTCGGTGATATCTCAAACGTGAACTCTGCACTAGTTGCAACATCAATTCCTTGAGAGAGAGTAATTGTTGCTGTGGTAGAGGTTAGTGACGAGACACTTTCAACCATGACGGGCTCACTAAGGTTCGGAGTCATTGGATTGTCAATGCCCGTACTTACAAACATTCCTGGAATTATTGTCGCATTTGGTGGCTGCAAGTTTGTTAAAATCAATGTTGGTTGATCCGAGACCGAAAGCGCATTTGCTCCATCTCCTCTGACTTTTTTTGAATATTGAGACAGCAATGCTACATCTCTGCGATGTTGATCCATAAAAGTATAATTAGGGTTTATACTCTGTATGATTTGATCGTTTGTTATCAGTGGGCTGTCAAGACTATGATTAGTATCAATAAAGAAGTCCTCGTTTTCTTTGTTGTTTCCCCATCTCAATCCCAATCGAATATCTCTTGTCTTCTGATACGTTCGCCTCACCTCTGATACAGTTACTGTAGATTTAGTATCAGTCTGATGGAAGAATGAACTTCCCATTCGCACCACTGATGATTTGGCGGGTATGGTACCGTCAGCGTTCTTGGTTAACACGCCAGTCGTGAGATCAAATTCAGCATTAGTGATTTTTATTGTTTGTCTGGTTTGTGATCCTGTACCAGTTGTGCCAGAGGTAGCTTGAAATTGGATAGTGGAATCGTTTTCAGTTCTTAAAGACACGGTGACAGCAGTGCCGGTAGGAAGGGCGCCACCATAATAATATCTCACGACAAAAGTGGGGTTGGCCTCCGACGTGGTAGGTAACGCGGTTACGTGTAACTCGACCACCTGTTCATACTCTACTTCCAATATATCGTCCTCAGACACATCTCCAATGCAAGAGAAGGAATACACGAATCTGTTTGAAGCATCTATTGTAGTCTCAAACGAAGTCAGGTCCGTGCCCCCTGATGAGCTACTAGGAGCAAATTCGGTCATATTAGAAAAAGACGGGGATATATATGCGGGAGAAGTTGATGCACCAGTAAGAGTATCATTTGATACAAAAACTGATCTAGATTTCTTCATTCTTATTGTGAGTGGTGTACCCATTGGAATGAAAGAATCTACAGCACTCTGATTTTGCCGGATGAGCAATGAATTATCGGGTGTAACGTATGGTGGGGCAACTGCTGCGAACGTAGTAAAAACGTCAGCATTGTTGATATTTTCAAACACCGAAAACCCCGTCTCTTCTACAGAGATGTCAAAACTAGTCCATATGGAGTTATTCCTGGTGTTTTCTGCACCAGAGTGACTCTTGAGTGCGTTAGAAAAAGCCATTCCCAGACTATGCAGGTTACACATACTCGGTACTTTGACGGTCAAAATGTCCATATCAACATATTGGTTGCTGATTTCTGATTCAAGCTGAGGGGGTATAAAAGTATTCCTGTCGAAAGAGTTTATCCACGCGCTTGTGGAGCTATCGATTCTCCAATCGAACTCATGGGCACTCATTCGGAAGAACGGTACATCAGAGGTGTCTGAAGAAAGAAGTTGATTGCGGCACATTCTCTGCAATGCAATCTTCTGGGGATTTGAAGAGTTCTTTTTTATTGCAATACTGTAAAGTATGAGCTGGGCCGTGACACGTGACATTGGCCTTGGTATACTGGCGTAACCCAATTTTATAGCTGTTACATTCTTAGCTTTGCGAATCTTTGCTACATATACTCCATCAGAGTTTTTCTGTAGTTCTGATGTCCTCACCATGATACGGCGTGTCGAACGCTCTGACTCATCTGGACGTAGGTCCACCAATCTACCCGAAGTGTCCCTGACTTTGCCGGTAGGATTAGCGACATAGAAACCTGGAGTTCCATATGTCCCGTCAGAAGGATGACTGTTGTACATTTTGTTATTACACTTCTTTTTTTTTCCCAATCAAATCACGCATCTTCAAGTTCCTTCCGTAGGTTGTTCAGTGCGAACGAGACTTCCTCAATCTTAGAAGTCATATATCTATCAACCTCTGTTATAGCGCTGTCCAATGTAGCCTGATCCACACCACGCCTCGGCTTGATGTCCGCCACCTTCTTCTCTAGCTTCTCTATCGAGACAGAGAGCACATCAATGTCTGGTTTCAGATCCACTGGCGGTGGTGCCTGTGAGTTCGTAACAGCAGCCTCTAGCTTGGTGACTCTCTCCAGTAGACTAGCGAGAGTATCCGACAAAATCTTCTTCTCATCCTGGAATGCATCTAAGGGTTGCATCTTAGTAGCCAATATAGCATCAATATCATCCACATCAAGCGTTTTCTTAATTATTTCTTTAGTATCTAAAGTTTCAGGAGGCATACTATCAGAAGCAACCATCTTAATGAATTTTTCTATTGACATACCCTTTACCATGACATTGCCTCTTAAATTTGCATTCATTGATATAATCGTCTGTTATTTTATTTTTAAGATAAAAACCCCTTACAGATGAAAATTGTATCAAATAATTTTTATTTGCTTGAGGACGATACTCTCTTGATATTGTCATTAAGTATAGGAAGCAACCCAATACCTGTTGGTGCCCAAATAAATTTTTTTGTTGACAACGAGTCCATAGGCGAAAAGTTGACAATTACAACTGTAACAAACATAATAGAATATGAGATCATTGGTGATACAAACGAGCTGCAGCAAATATACAACTTGAGGATGAAACCAACCGGGTTGGTATCAAACATAATGACATTTGTAGACTCTTCACAGCTAGTCAACAGTCCTACGGATTTACAGTTTAACACTTCAACAATATTCAAGGACTATGACTTCTGGTTTTCTAGACAGGAACTTAAACTTAATATTCCAAATGACGAAACTGTAGATAAAATTGAAGAAATATATTCCGACAACATAAAACAATACAGTTTTCAAATAACCGCCTTGCAAAACACACAAGAACTCGTCATTTTCACTGAACCCAACCCTGTCATAAATTTGAGTTCAAACGGCTCCATACAGTTCAAGATATTTACAAATGGAAATACTTTTACAACGGAAGAGATATCTGTCATACCAGGTGATGAATCACTGTCAGAATGTATTGTTTCAGGAACATTATTTGAAGGAGATTCCATCATTAGTGAATCTACCATGAAAAACCAGAATATGAACATCGTTTTGACATTAAGATTCGAAACTTGGATCGACGACATAATTACCATTAAATCGGAACTTAACAATATCATCACATCTCAAACTTTCTATGCTGCTGACCCTGTGCACTTTCAGACAACCAGACCATCACCAATTAACACACTGGGAGCCAGCACACTCATAAGCAATGCAAATGTGACAAGGACATCCGAACAGATTATCACTATCACATTCGATAGAAACATGAACATAATACACCCAGAAACGATCTCCATTCAGTCGCTTCCTTCACATTTGATAAGGTCTGGTCTCACAAGCATACCAGTCATTGTACCTCACGCAAAGTTACTCATACCGTCCCCCGGCAAGCTTGAGGTAATTACAGACAATGGGGATATAATATCAGAGAAAGACTTTTGGACTGGATTAACAAGAATCACACTGCGGGTAAATGACGATGTATGGCAAGATACTACACTGCTAACTCAGACAGCGTATCAGTCCTTTCGTGATCACATCAGATCCTCCATAACTTCAGATTCTCCTGAATGGACTACTTTCATACAATCAGTAGATTTTGAACTATCCACATCAGGATCCGATTTGTTCTTAGACATACCCCAACAGACAAGTAACGATTTCAACATCACTTCAGTTATTGAAATAAGCATCAGTGTGAATTTGCTTACATCCACTGGGCTACCAACAAGGCTCAGCAACAACAACTTGTTGAATCAGAAGGCATTCTTAATTGTCAAGCCTGTTGAATCATTCATAACGATTGACCGAGATCTGATAACAGAGGATGAATTGTGGACTTCGCACTCCGGAGTGCGCATAAACTTTAGACTGCTTGACGACATCTTCATTGCTGACTCAAATGCTATATTATCTTCCTTGAGATCACAGTTCGATCAAAATTTCCCGTCAAATCAAATATCTCAGAATACAACTATTGAAAATCTTGCAGAAGAATCATTTGTTTTTGTCATACCTAACGCGACACCAACAACATTCAATATAAACGTTGACACCCCACTTACATTAGAGTTTGCACCACAATTCTTTAGAAATGGAACATCTATATATTCTCCACAAATTAATTTCGTAAGAACACAGATTCTGTCAAACATGACAGGAACGGAGTCACTGTCTGTGCAGAACGTGATACAGGGATTTTCATTTGTGATAGAGCTCACAAACAATTCATGGAAACAAACGACAATAAACTCGCTACACATTTCATGCAGATCTGACGAAGCAAGAGGATGGAATCAAAATGTAACCACTACACTCACTCATGAATCAGACTCGAAGCTAAGAGTGACTGTACAACCTACACCAATTTACAACATATTAAGTGTCGAAATAATAGATGTTTATATACTAAAAGACGGCACATACAACCAAAAATTACATTACGTTGGAAATTTCACAATACAAGGGTCGTCTCTTGTCGAGAGAAATCACCACGACTACAACAAAAATATTCAAAGGTTGATATCAGAGGTGAACAAAGTGAAAAGGAATATTCAAAACATAAAACTTTCCATTACACCATCATCACAATTTGAATTCGATACAGTAGGTAACTTTGACATAAAAGATACAATCTATCAACGACTAATGAAAATGAATAGCAGTGAAATGGAACACCCCATTTCCATATGCAGACCACCACTTATCAATGGAAACGAGAGTTCTTTTGTACAAACTTTGATAACAAATTCATTACTTCAATTGAAAAACTTTAATATACCCATAGTCTTTCATCTACCCTTTTGCGTACCGATTCTATATCCCGACTTTGCTACTCAATCCACCGACAGCATATACACAATTTTGTTAACACGCTCGCTTCCTATTTCAGTCACACTCAACGGAGCGACCACTAGCTTCCCTCCTTCCCAAGTACACACATTGGCAATCTTACACACACACCATGAGTTATCAATATTCGGAGACGGTATACAGACAACTTCACTAAACCGATCCACCAATTAGAAGATTCGCGCTCGTGAGAATAGCACCGAGCAACTCGTCGTCCGACCGATACGAGGAGGCTGACGTCATGGTCGAGTGCCAGGCAGGGTACTTTCGCTCAGGCCATGGTGTCGTAACGAGGTCATCCAGATCGAAGATCTCGTAATCGCCAGCCGGTAAGATGCCTGTGAACAGTTCATCTTCAGACGGCAGCACCGTCTCGCATGGATGGATAAGAATGACAGTATCGGCATCTGACTCCGAGTCGATTGTGTTGCGCTCCTGCTTAGCCTTGGCCTTATAAGCCTTAGGCTTCTCGATCTTCTTCTTCTTGATGCCGTTCTTACGGTAACCGCTCTTCTTCCCATCAACAATGTCGGCGGGCTGGGGACCATCGACGTCATCGATACGGTCTGCTGGAAGTGAAAGTACGGGCTCCCCACGCAGAATCAGCCGGATGGACGTTGAATAAGACCGCGACATTGTATGAATGGGGTCGGTCGTAGCAAGGTAGGACACTGCGCGTATCTCTCGCGTGTATATCTCGCGTGTATCTCTCGCGCGTATCGTGAGTCGGACGGGTTTGATTGTAACCACAAGGGACACACATGTGTACACCTTTGAGGTCATCGGGCGGGGCCTCTCTTGCCTGTTTGCTTCTTCTTTCTTTTCTAAAGTTTAGGAAAGAAAGAAGAAGCAAACAGACTAAGGGCCTAGTGGGTTCTGGATTGTTGAGGGGTACACATGTGTAACCCACTCAAACCGAACCGGACAGACTGCGGGCGGGATGCGCAGCACCCTGTTGCGCATCCTTCCGAAGGACAGCTGGGACCCAAATGACAACCTGGTTCCTCCTGAAAAGATCGAGATGGCTGTTGTGAAGGCTCTCGCGACAACCCATGACAGTGTGACCACTTATACTACCAAGACCAAGTGCGGCAACCACAACGTCGACGACCACATTCTCACCGTCATTATCTCCGGTATGATATCGATACGGTTGGGCTACATGAGGGTCGAGGTTCCCGACATGCCGGGGGAGATATCAGACATCCTTTGTTCCATCTGCAAGGAGATGATGGACTACAACCAAAACACCGTCAAGAAGCTCATCGACCACTACATCACCCATGGCACCGATGGCCTTGAAAATTCGGACGTTCATTACAAATTCTTCCTTCTCTTCATGGACATCAAGTCTGTAGTGTACAACTGGATCACGACAGTTAATGCTCTGCCGCCAAAGAAGAGGATGAAGAAGCTGGACCAGTAGAGGAAAGTATATCTCTGAGAGCAGGGAACCCCTGGTGCCAGCCGCAGGCTACAACACGAGGCTTGAAACGATAGCAGGTGTTGTTCTCCACGAACTTCGATCTTACCACGTCCCGGGAATCGCAACCGTGAATGAGCTTGGGGTAATTTATAACTAGCCCAAGAATACAACCTAGTAGAAAGCAATTCACTTGTACGTCATCCAGTACAGGGTCGGTATTCATCTTTACAGTAGAATTGTTTTTTTTATGTGAGTATATACTAGATGTATCTCATAATCACCATCATTTTTATAATCATTTTTGCGGTTGTATACATACAACTACAAACGAGATATATTGCATTGGGCAATGTGTGCGAAGGTAGCATTGCTGTTGTTGGAAATGGTCCAATAAGTGAAGCAGATAGAGATTTGATCAACGCACAAAATTGTATAATAAGATTCAATGATCAAAAGAACAAATTAGAAAATGAAAGAACTGATGTACTTGTTCTAAGAAACAACACCCTTCATTTGTCACAAAAAGATTCTACACTTCTGCCTGTGATACCTTTTTGCAAAACTATTGAAGAGTATCAAGTAAAATATTCTAAACTCATAAAACCAATCTACGTTCATGAAGAAACATGTAATGATGATCCCAATGTTCAAGAAATGAAGTCAAACAAGGTATACAATAACTGTATAAAACAAAATCTTCATGGAGATGCAACAAGTGGAGTCTCCACTGGAACTGCTGTATTGAGCAGCTTACAGGATGATGACAATGTTGAGTCTATAAACGTGTTTGGAATGAATTTCAATGGAGGATGGTGGCACGTGGATTTCAATGATCCGAATTTGAGCCATATTTGTTGTACCAAATGTATTTTTCAAAAGACAAATAAAGAACAATATAAGTAAATTATCATGAAAGATAACAAAGAAACACTGAGTAAAAAAATTGAGTATGAATATAAATTGTATTCATAATGATGTTTAAACAAGAATGAAAATAATATGTAAGGATTTCCTTGTAAATAAGCATGTTCTCCTCCACGAAACTTTATAAAGGGTGTTGTAATATGATCAGTATTTATCAAGAAATCGACTGCTTTATCAATATCAAATCCTTTTCTACATAAGTATTGAAATGGACCGTCACAAGATTTTTTCATAAGAGCTTTCATGTTTGTCATATTACTTGCAATAACGTAACAGCCGTGCATAGTCAAGTACGGCATGAAATCTAAAATTGGATGATTTTTTAGCACATGTTTATTGTCATGTTTGAATTTGTCAAATCCTATTTCTATTGCACTTTTGAATTCTTGCTTCCATACACGAACAAGTTCGTTATTCTGAGGGGCAGCAAATGCCCAATTCTCAAGACATTCGTCTGAAAATGGAGCAGAAAATCCTTGTAATCGCGTGTTGGTCATATTTACCCATTCGGTAACAGGTTTCATCAAAAAACAAGTTGCATCCAGCCAAATCCCCCCATATTTTTCGATTGCGCAAATGCGAACCCAGTCGCTCTGATGTTGTACGCTCAACGAATCGTATCCATGAACTTTCTCTATAGGAGCATCTAGAACTTCTATTTTGAAACCTGGGTGTAGTTTTTTTACTCTTTCTAAACAAACATCAACTAATGTTGATCGTTTTCCTTTCCAAAACATGAAAATATTTTCAGGTATCATTATATATTAGGAAGTAACATTAAATTCACATGTAAAGTACTCTCATCGTAATCTCGCCAGCCAGAAGGGTGATCGTCAACATAGACATTATGAAAGCAAAGATATTGCAATCACCGTTTTTGAAGCAAGAAAGCACATACAACATGAACAAGAGATTGACTAGCTGTTGAAGAGCTAAGTCAAGCGAATAGGCATTAAGTGGGCTCGTCACTAGTGAGACTACCATGTTGGTGAGTCCTAAGACGAAAAGTATCTTAGACATAGGATCATTAAGATCTAGAATTTGCTTTATCTCCAACGCAGCTTTCTTCATATGATATTTACTTTTAAAAAAAAGTCAGACAAAGACACAAAAATGGCGTGGGTGTTGATCAATAATTTGAACATAGATACTTGTTTGATGATAAATGAGTTTGTCTTATTGTCACACGTGTCCAACGTTATAAATGATTGTTTTGAAGTTGTGCAAATCGAGTTTCAGAACTTGCTGCTTAGAGAATTAACACCCGAAGGAGATATTTGTGAAATTTGCCATATGGTTGAAATAGCCAGAAAATCGAATCTACTGACACCGTACATCAAACGAAAACTACAATTATGGCGGGAAGAAGAAGAATACATCTATGAGTATGATGACGGTCCTCACGTATACATGGTCGAGCTTATGAGATGGCGGATTGACTGTTGTTGTGAGTAATGTTATCAACTCGACTGAAAATATCGTCTCTTATTTTTTTTCTGCAATTCGTTCAACTCATCAATAGTTAATTTTGGCTTTGGGTTTTCAAAATCTACGGCTCTGGACCCATGGGCAACAAGCGCAAGCGTCCCGACTCCACGCCGCCCATGCTGTGAAATGAAAGAACAGCACAGGGTGTACGGACTGATGCTTGTGCAACTCTACCAGCCGATGTGTGAAACAGTTGTTAGAGTTAGACATTGTTTTAATCTGCAATCTTAGACATGGAAACACCCTTGGATGCTACAAGTGCGAGTCGATTCAAATGGTTGTTGGTAATTACTCGTCTTCTTCTACCACCTCCGCCCCCTCTACCACCTCCTCCCTCTCTACCACCTCCGACCCCTCTACCACCTCCGCCCCCTCCGCCCTGCGGAAGTCCTTTCCCGTATCCTTTTGCGAAATTCCTTCTATATTGCGAAATCAAACAACGGTGGCCAGTCCACATATGAGACTGAATCAGCGACCATATTTCGAATGAGGGATCCGTACTTCTCTCACTAAGCGCAGGCAAATTTCCTACATTCAATGTTTTCGATAATCTTTCCAGGAAAACACCACTATGATTGTGAGGACTCCACGGAATCCCATTATCTCCCTTTTTGAATTTTCTCAAAACTCTGTTGGCATTTATTAAATTTCTCTCATCTGTTCTATATCTATTTGCTTTGTATGCTCCCCAGTGTACGGCATGTTCTAATAGCTTATGCAGCTCCGCAGGAAGTCTCATCTGTCCTCTAGTGTTGACCTTTCTTACATTGTAATTATAATTACCTGTATTATCTTTAAAAGTTTTAGATTCTACATACGTTTGAGGAAATTTGCATGGACCACGTGACAAAAGAACTCTATTTTCATTGAAAATATAAGGCTGTACAAATGGATCAGAATATACTGTGTTCAGAAGTCTTCTTCTTTCCGCAGGGCGTATTTTATCATACTGGTGAAGTTCATACATAACATCTCTGGATCCACTCCCTCTGGGAGTATTTTGATCAAACATTTGCAAGTTTTTCAAATATTTTATAGAATCGTTGTTGTTTGATCCTCTATCTAATTTCTGCTTCCGAATACTGTCTGTTAGAGGCTTTATGTTATGTTTGTGTAGATGATAAAAATTACTCTTCAGCATTGACAATGTATCGTCTCGAAATGGAGCTCTACACGACTGTGTGTTGTTTTGTGAAGATTCGCTGGTCAAGAAATTCAAAGTCGAAGTGTTAGTGTTTCTTGGGGTTATTGGTGCCATCTAATACAATTAAATATATTAATTGAAACTTAATGCGGATGCAGAAATAATAAGTATTCCCATGCTAGCTGAAGCGTATGCTGCAAGGGGACAATCACCAAACTTAAAACAAGTTGCAGAAAATGATGAAATCAGCACGATAAGCGCTGTAAATAACACGTAAGTAATTATTTGCAAATAAGTTGATTTCTTCCATCCAATCAGATTCAATACAATCAAACTGATTGATGTTGTTAACCAAAGCACATAAAGAGCTCTTATAAAGTGACTTCTTAGACCAAAAGTATTATCAATAAACGCAAATAAAGAAAAAGATTCCATTGACAGTGGTTTGTTCACTCTTCTTGGCATGTTTACTTATATTAACATTTTTTTCTTTGTTATCAATAAATGATAGAAGTACGTATCATATCGATAAATCCATCATCAAACCATCCTGTACAAAAAATTTTCAAAGATGCTAAGTACTTTCAGGCAGTTGATTTAAGATCAAAAAATACACAAGAATTGTTAGATGAAAACCTCGTAACTTTGAATGGATTCGAAAATTTGAAAAATGGAAGGAAATATCACCATGAACTCAGCACATCAGGTGCAATAGGTTTGATTTTATCTTTCTTAAAAATATTGAAATCAGGAAGTGGACCAATACTTATATGTGAAGACGATTGCATTCCATCACCAGATCTTCCCAAAATAATAGATGAAATGCTACTCAATTCATCTGATTTTGATATGGTTGTTTTCGGACCCATTATGTATGAACGTTCAAAGAACTCAATGCCATCGGTATTCAAACATTTTGATGTTTTGTCACAATACTACTGGGGAAATCATGCTCTTTTATTTTCACCACAGGGGCGTCAAACAGCAATCAAACACCTGAAAGGCCCATATGATGTACAATTGGATGCATTGTTTTCAAGACTTGCTATGTATGCGGATTACAAAGTTTTGATTCAGGCGAG
>Ga0315315_10003927_pt1 | contig 13708 bp, 6 predicted proteins | sample M140m3416metaG_FD_203699 | JGI IMG/M metagenome (GOLD analysis project Ga0315315, IMG submission 203699) | Ammonia-oxidizing marine archaeal communities from Monterey Bay, California, United States - M1 40m 3416 | ecosystem: Environmental > Aquatic > Marine > Intertidal zone | place: USA...
CCTGACGTTGAAATCAAAGACTTAGGAGCCAGCCTTGGACCATATACGGATTACACCGAAGACAAATACGCCAGAATCCCAACAACCAAGATTAAACTCGGAGGCAACGCAACAGACGCTCTGTCCTCCAACATGACAAATTTTCTTTTAGAGGACTCAAGAGGTGCAGACGAAGCATCATACTTCTCTCGTCGCGGCGGATTATCACAGCGCGGTATTAAAAACATTATTACCAAAAGCCGAACAACTCTTATCGAGCCACCAATCAAGTCTTCCAAAGAGATACCTAATATGTATTCAACAGTCACTCATCTCGTCCCTTGGGGTCGTGCTCTTGAGGGCGACAAATTTGTTACTTTTGTAAAGACAGGTCCGGAACCTATCACTCTCGACCCTGTTGCAGTTCCTTTTAACTTGTCTACCGAAACAAGAGCAGCCCTCGACGCTGTTGGTTATGATGCCGGCGCAGACGAATGTGACGCATTATCTGCTGCAGCGAATGAAGGAACAGGTCGTAACCCTGACGAGAAGTACATTCCACAAGAATACGCTTTCGCAGATGTTGTAAACAATCTCGGAAATACAAATAGAATCTCAGAAGATCAATTAAAGACCAGTGTGTATAATTCTTTATATCGAGAAGTCATGACATCCATTCTATACTTTGTTGCAGACTCTCCGCTCTTAAAACCAGTTCCTGGTATTACCGACGCCGACAATGAGCCATTAGCAGCGATTAACTTCCTGAACTTGGATATAAGCCCAAGGCTTATTGATATGGACTCGTTCTCTATGCAAGTGTCGGACGACTTCTCCACGTTGTCTGCTTGCCCTGACGGTCTGACTGAGCCACCACTTTATACTGCCCTCAAGACGGCAGCACCAAGAATTCTAGCTAGAATTTATACGGTTGACTTGTCACTCAGAGCAATCGTTCCATTCTCACAATTGTTCTTCAGTGAGAAAGACCCCATCATCAAAGGGTTAATTCTTAACAGGATTGAGCAAGATATCAATTTGTTTGCCGCAGACTCCGCAGGACTCAAGGCAAAGGTTGTCCAACAGTACAACGCTCTTGCAGATACAGGGCTCATTGACTCTCCGTCTGTCGACGAGGCAGATTTCGAAACAACCGGATTCACAACAGCGATGGGATACTTCATCGAGGAAGAATTTAACTTTGTAACAGACAGACTTAAAGAAACTGTTCACGGAAAGTGCATTCCAGAGAGCGACAATAAAAAGGAAACAGTCAAAAAAGAAATGTACAAGGCTGTAATGAAATACGCAGATCTCGGGGATAAGAATATAAAAATAGAAACTTATGCAATCACGAAGGAAACTGCAACTCAAGCACCAAGAAAAGTAAAGAACTTCTCTCTAGAAACTCAGTTGGACGCCATCGAAACCATTGGCACTTCACTTTCTTACGATCACAACGGTAGCGAGATTCTTTTATCTAAGTTTGAACAGAATGCAGAAGACCTCGTTAAAGAGTTGGGAATTGACTTCGACAACATTGATTGTGGAAACTCTTCAATCTACGATCCGAATGGATTCACCACAGAAGCAGGAACACACCATCACGCATACAGCGTCGATGCTCAAGGTAACGGTGTTACGACAACAATCTATGGCGATGCGCCAGATCACACACACGCAATCTACAACCACGCAATTGTCCCTCGCTTCAATTCTGATGGCGAAGTGGCTCACGTTCACAGCCTGGTTCCTCGCGGAGACCAGCAGACAATCGACCAAGCCTCGGTTATGGAACAAGTAACGACGGCAATAAGAGAAAAACTAATGCAGACAGACAGCTTCAGAGTTATCTTTGATTTCAGTTTTGATCTAAATGATGTATCCTCTCTTATCATGTTGTACTGCCTTCAGTCCTCCGATGATCAAATTATGTCCCGAGTATTTAATAATACAAAGAAGCAAACAATATCTATGTTTGACTGGTTGTGGGAAGAGAATCAATCACTAGATCCTTGCGCAACAGAAGAAGCACAAGCAATGGCACTTAGTTTTGAAGACATGTTCCCAGATATGGGAAGCGCATTTCTGAACCCAGAACTCTTGCTAATGTTACTCCTTGCTCCGCTGACAACTTTCAAAGGCTGGTCAAAGACTGCAGATCCTCACGTCTTCATTACGTCGACAATCGTTGAACTGCTTGGATTGCCCATTCTGCCAAAGAATATAAAGAAGAATCTACCAAACGTGAATCCACTCTCCGACAACTTCGGAAATCTAGAATGTGTAAACTTTCCAGACTTCAATCAAGCTACGAGTCCTATTGACGCTTTGTTTGCAGGAGCAGAAGATCTGTACAATCCAATGGGATCACCAACCGACATACCACCGTTATATGTACCAGCTCCGGTCATCGAAGGTGCAGTCGCTGCCGGCGTAACATACGCACCGCTCATTGTTGGTTTGCCACCTTTCCCGCCAACTCCATACGGAATGGTTTATTATTTTGCAGTATCTCCGCTAATCTGGCTATTAAAAGACTTGCCAAGACTTATCAAGATGATGCAGGAAAGTGACAGCGGCAAGCGAGCACTTGCAAGCACAGGCTTGAACGTCGGAGCAATCACTTGCGAAGACCAGACACCAGCCGAAACAGTCGCAGCAGGCGCAGCCACTGGTGAGAACCAACCAGTCGAAGACGACGAAGGTTGCCCACCAATCAAGGAATTCCAAGAAACAATAATTGACGCAGGTCAACCAAAAGAATGCTAAGAGGAAATAAAAATGGTAATCAGTAAAAACTTTTTAACACCACAACTTCCCCTCTCCGAGAGCGGCGAGTTGGAATACGAACACATCGGGGAATATAGATCCTTGATTCAGCAGAACTTTAAGAATTTAATCTTGACCATCCCTGGAGAGAGAATGATGGATCCAGATTTTGGCGTTGGCATCCAAAGATATCTTTTTGAAACCTCGATTGGAACCGCGTCTTCCGAGATAAAATCTCAAGTTGCTCTCAAGATTTCCAAGTACATGCCGTTTGTAAGATTAAACAACGTTCTCGTCGAAGAAGGCGAAGAAGAGGCATCTTTGAGAGTTAGAATTTTCTATTCCGTTCCCACGCTTGCGATTGACGAATATATCAATTTATCATTCGCAGCAGACGGTCGTCTCATAAGTTAAGTATAAACTTATATATTTAACTATTTAGGAGAGTGGAGAAACACAAATGGGCAAAAAGAGCAACCTACCAATAAATTATACAAGTAGAGACTTTGAAACGATCAAGCAGGATTTGGTCGATCACGCAAAAAGATACTATCCAGACACGTTTCAGGATTTCAACGAAGCCGGCTTCGGTTCGCTTATGTTGGACACTGTTGCATATGTCGGTGATATTCTCTCGTTCTATGTCGACTATCAAGCAAACGAGTCATTCATTGACACTGCTTCGGAATTCGACAATCTTGTCAAGCTAGGAAACCAGACTGGTTTTAAATTGCAATCAAACCCAGCTTCACATGGTACAGCAACATTCTTTGTAATGGTTCCAGCTAATTCTGCAGGAACAGCACCAGACTTGAGGTACATTCCAGTTCTCAAGAAAACCACCGCCCTGACCTCGACTTCGGGAGCGAGATTCACTCTCGATGAGGACGTCAACTTTGCCAATGGTGATACGGTTGTTGCAAGAACAAACCCAACAAACGGAGCTGCAACACACTTTGCAGTTAAGAATTATGGCACAGTATCGTCAGGCGAACTAAGAACCTCGAACCTCACTATCGGAGCTTACGAGAAGTTCCGCGAAGAGAGTATTGCTGACGCATCAATCACAAACATCGTCTCTGTTCAAGACGCTGACGGTAACGATTATTATGAAGTCGATTATTTGACACAGAACATTGTTATGCGCTCCATCGCAAATAGAGATACCACAACACAGTCAACTGTTCGAGAGATTCTAAAGCCACTCGTCGCACCACGACGCTTTACGACACAAAGAACTGATGCTGGAATGAAACTACAGTTCGGCTCGGGAAAAGAAGAAGACTCGAACGAAAGAGTATTAGACCCATCCAGTGTTGCTGTAAAGATGTACGGAAAAGAATACATCTCAGATGTTGAACTAGACCCATCAAAATTATTATCATCAGATTCCCTCGGTGTCTCCCCTTCTAACACCTCTTTGACAGTTGTTTACAGGAGAAACACCAAGGAAGACACAAACATAAGTACAAACAGTTTGACGACTGTTGACACACCAATTCTAGAATTCACAGACATTGCAACATTGGATCCTACAGAGGTTCAATCAGTCCGCGCAAGTGTGGAATCCACAAACGAATCTCCCATCGTCGGATCAATCGAAGATAACAACGTAGAAGTGTTGAGAAAGAGAGTTCAAAACTCCTTTGCAAACCAACGCCGCGCCGTTACTTTGAAAGATTACGAAACGTTAGCTTATTCTATGCCATATAAATTTGGAGCTCTCAAGAGAGTCAAGGCTATTAAGAACCCTAACCCACGACGGGGGAACCTAAATATTGCAACTATCGCTATTGATTCTAATAGCAAATTGGTCGCACCAAACTCTATTTTAAAAGAAAACTTAAAAACATGGCTTGACAAAGGTAGAATGGTTAATGATACCGTTGAGATAGTCGACGCCAAGATTATTAACCTTGGGATCGATTTCACCGTCATCGGAGACTTAAACAAGGACAGCAGCGTTATTTTGCAGAACTGTATATTGAAATTGACAGACCACTTTAATACAAAGGCAGACATCGGCGAAGCATTCTACATAACAGACGTGTATAAAGCATTAAAGGATGTAGAAGGAGTCATCGATGTCGTAGACGTCAAAGTGACCACTAAGTCAGGCGCAAACTACAGCTCAACATCGTTCAACATCACCGATAACCTGTCGACAGATGGGCGAGCAATAAACATTCCTCGAAACGCCATTTACGAAATTAAGTTTCCCAACGCGGACATCAAAGGAGCGGTTAGATAATGTCAATTAAAAGATATACAGCGAATGCAGACAATACCATTACTAACGCCTTTGAAGCAAATTTGCAAACTCGCGGAACAGGCTCCAACATGGGAGAATCAGACATCCTTGAATCATTCACGATTTACGGTCAGGCATCTACCTCGTCAATGGAGCAGGCAAGAATTTTAATTAACTTTCCGGTTACAGAGATCTCAACAGATCGTACAGCGGGTGATATTCCAACAGTCGGCAACGTATCTTTCTACTTGAGGGTTTACAACGCTCCACACGGACAGACATTACCAAGAGATTATAGCTTAGCAGTGCTACCTGTCTCAAGATCCTGGTCAGAAGGATATGGACTTGATATGGAAGGATACACTGACAGTGGTTTTTCCAATTGGGTATCCGCAGCTGTCTCAGCATCTGGCGACGATGGAGTTTGGACCACACCAGGCGGCGACTATCACAGCACACCGGCTTATTCTCAATACCTAAGCACCGGAACAGAGGATCTTGAAATAGATATAACTGATCTTGTCGAAGAATGGATCGCAGGAACAAAAGACGCAGACGGCGTAGGAATTCAAATCTCATCCAGTTACGCTGCGATGGATCGTTCTTTCTATGTAAAGAAATTCTTTGCAAGGGGAACTGAAAACTTTTATTACAAGCCAATCATCGAAGCAAGGTGGGATTCATCTAGAAAAGATAGAAGAAACAGCTTCTACGCATCAAGCTCCTTAGTTCCCGCTTCTGACAATTTAAACACACTATATATATACAATCAGGTTAGAGGACAACTTCAAGACATACCAGCCGTTGGTCAAGGAGAATTGTCGATGAGCCTTTATTACGGAGCGTCAACAGCTCCAGCAGGCGCAGCTCTTTCTACAGATGCGGCAGGTTGGGTATCAACAGGGATCTACTCGGCTTCAGTTGCCATTGACACAACGTCATCCTATCTTTATGATGTCTGGCATGACGGCGCTGGCACTCAGTTTGTGACAGGAAGTCAAATTTCTGTAAGAAGCTTCTTGACCAATACTGCCGTCGATACTGGCGAGTATGTTTCCACAATCACCAATTTAAAACCAGTCTACACACAAGACGAAGTTGCAAGACTGAGAATGTTTATTCGAGACAAAAACTGGAACCCTACAATCTATACTGTTGCGACCACAAACATAGAAACAAAAGTTATTGAAGATGCTTATTTCAAAGTCTTTAGAGTCGCTGACGATTTTGACGTTATCTCTTATGGCACAGGAAGCTTAAATTACACTAGAATGTCATACGACAAAGATGGTAACTACTTCGATGTTGATCTATCTCTTTTCGAAAAGGGGTATTCTTACGGCGTCAAGGTAGCTTACAAGAGGGACAGCAAGTTCAACGAGCAGACAGAACTATTTAAATTTAGGGTTGAATAATGACAGCCAAGAATAGAGATGAATTAAAGACTGAAAACATAGAGTCTTATAAGGTTATAGAGACTTCGGGGGAACTAGAACAGAGAGTAGTTCCACGTCTCGATTATTCAGATCCCGAAAAGTTTGTAACATACGGGTCTGCAGAACAATATTATGTCTCAGCAGTCGAAAACATTTACAAAGAATATCCATACGATGGGTCGAAGAACGAAAAGAATCAGTGGCACATCACGTCTTCCGGTCTAGACAACTACGTTTTTGAAAATGAATACCCTCGCACAAACGGACACATCACAATTTCGTCAACAGGATTCGGCGCCACAGCCTCATCCGAAGAGCTTGGCAAGTATGTCCTGCCAGTCGACAAAGAATATATTACCATTTATGGTGGACCAAACACTGACGCCAAGGCAACAAGTTTGGCAAATTTGTTTCCCTCTGCTGGCGGAACGGCAAACATTATCGACGCCACAGAAGACAGGGAGAGCAATTTAACCCTCGGCGGAACATCAGGAAACACAATTGAGTTTTGGCTCAAAAAAGCAGCCTTCATCGCAGCAGGACAACAAGAGATTGTCTTTGATATGTGGGCTTCGGGATCAGCACAGGGAACTTCTGACTACGGAAGAATGTGTGTTTATTTAAACAACAAAGCCACAGACCCATGCTTAGGCTTGGCTTACATTTCTGGTACAGTTGGAATACAAGATACGTTTTCAACAACCACAGCCACCACTATCGCAGACGGTCTTTGGCATCATTACGCAATTGCAATTAGTGCAGTCAACGGCACTGCCGACTTATACATCGACGGAGATTGGAAAGAAGAAATTTCTGGATCTCCCATCGGCGAGGTGGCTGGAACCCTCGTCGCCAACATCGGAGCTTATTACGAAGCAAGACCAGCAGACGGTCTTGGATTATCCTCTGGACTAGAAGAAGGTTGGTGGTCTGCCACATCAGCAGATATCAGCCCACTGAATTCATTTTCCGATCCACCTTCCGTGTGGGAGCTCGATCCTTTAGATTCAGATTCCTTGATGCCTCAAGCTTCCCCGCTTGGAAATTCCATTTGGGATCTTGATGGTTCTGGTGATTTAATGCCGGACGGCGATGTTGACGTATCACCATTCTCAACACTGGCTCCGGGATGGTGCAAAATGTCCGGTTCTATCGACGAGTTCAGATTCTGGAAAGCAGAACGCAACGCTACGCAGATTGGTTTAAACTGGCAGACACAAGTTTACGGCGGCACAAATACAGACACCTCTAACACCAGTTTGGGCGTCTACTATAAATTCAACGAAGGTATCACCTCAAAAGCGTTCTTAGATGCAACAGTGTTGGATTACTCAGGAAGAACATCCAACGGCGTTTGGACGGGATACCTCGAAACAGGTCGAAGCACAACCTCGGCAATGGTCGAAAGCGGTGCCTCGGAAGCAGAATTTAAAGATCCTATTATATACGAACAAGATCCTCTCGTCACTGCGTTGAAGGCTTCAAAAAAAGAAACAGGACTTATATACGATCAGCAAAACAATGCTTCGCTCTACAACTCAATGCCCATGTGGATTAGAGAAGAAGACTCCGGACAACAAAATTTATTAAAACTAACTCAAGTGATGTCCTCATATTTAGATACCCTGCAAAATAGCGTATCCGAGGTAAACACGATAAAGAACTTGAGCTATCCAAGCGGATCAGAAGAACCGCACAGCTTCATTAAAAGAAACATTCAGAACCTCGGCTTCGACACTGCAGACTTCTTCCTTGACGCCACAGTCCTTGAGAAGTTTATGGATCGCAATCTTAGCGGAGATCTAGAATATAAATTAAACGATATCAAGAATCTAATTTATCAAAACATTTACAACAACTTGACTTTCATTATGTCATCGAAGGGAACGGAGAAATCATTCAGAAACCTTTCAAGATGTTTCGGCATCAGCGACGATCTTCTGAAGCTCAAGATCTACAGTAACAATGAAGAATATAAACTAGAAGACAAGTATGAGAACGCTTCCATAAAGAAGAATACAATCGACTTCAACGATCCTTTAAGATTCGAAGCAACGATTTGCCAGAACACGAGCTCACTCACACCTTCTCGTAACTGGATTTCTTCGTCTGGAGATTTTAATCTTCTCCACGGCGCCACACTCGAAGGAGACTTTGTGTTCCTTGAGAAGCCAGATGCCTCTTCTCCTTTTTATTATGACACTCCTTTTACAAAATCTTCCATCTTCGGAATGCATGGCGCAGATAGCAGCGACACCACTTGGCTCGCCACAGACTATGCAGACTTGCAAATCTATGCAAACAGAGAACAAACCAATGGAAGGAACGCATCTTTTCAATTGACGTCCACATATCTTGGTATCGACTTGACTTCGAGTATTTTTCCTGATGTCTACAACGGCGAGCGATGGAATTTTGCTGCAAAGATAAGAAACGAAGAGATAGATACGGCAGGCTCCTATATTATAGAATTCCAAGGCGTCAACGCTGCAGGAGACCGCATCGACGATTCGTTCGTCCTTTCTGCCTCTCTTGATGCAACTAAAGCCAAAAACTTCCTTGAACAAGGAAAGCGAATCTACGCCGGCGCATACAAAACAAACTTCACAGGCTCAACGATTCAAAAGTCCGATGTCCTCGCCTCTGGCGTTAGGTATTGGGCAAAACATCTTTCCGACGCTGCCATCACAAATCACGCAAAAGATTTAGGGAGTTATGGAATAAAAGATCCAAACAGACCAGTATTCAACGCAGAGAATGATATGCCTGCGATTGACACACTTAAACTTCACTGGAACTTCGAAACAACCACTGCAGCCGATGCATCTGGAGAGTTCGACATCGCTGACGTATCTTCAGGATCAGCAGACAAGGTTGCCCTCTACGGTTCCTCATTCGGTTACATCCACGAAGGAAAGGGATACGGATTCCCAGCAAGCGCAACAGCGGTAAACAAAGAGTATATCCCGACTTTAAGAAGAATAAATCCAGAAAACTCCAACGGAGCAGATATGGTTAAAGTGTTAACTCAGTCTGAAGAAATTCAACAAGAGTTATCAAATCCGACCAGTCTTACTTTCGGAATAGAGAAGAGTCTCTATCAGGTTGTTTCTGACGAGATGCTGAAGTTCTTTTCTACATCCGCAGACTTGGCTTCTTTATATTTTAAGCCATCCGATAAATACAATACGGCAAACCAAGAACTTGCACTGATGAGACAGTCCTTTTTTGATAAAATGGAGAACACTCCAGACGTTAATAAATTCTATGATTATTTCAAATGGGTCGACGACGCTGTTGTTGGCATGTTACGCCAACAGCTCCCTGCATCTGCAGAAGTCCTCGAAGGACCCTTGAATGTTATTGAAAGTCACATCCTTGAGAGAAACAAATACAGACACAAGACCCCAACTTATGCGACCACGAAGTCTCGCGTTATTGAGGGATCGATGAGAACAACAAACGCGGAGAAGACAAAATAATGGCAGATATAATCTCAGACGAAGTTAGACTTATTAGAAGCATCATACAGAGTTCAGAAGCAAAGTTTGTTATCGTTTCCTCAACAGAGAACAATAGCATACTCTTCAATAGGAACACTGGTAATCTGCAGTCTTCTTCTGCAACCGTCAAAGCAACAAGCCTTCAGTCTTTTAAAGTGGGCGAAAACAAAGTGAAATATCTATTTAAAGTAGAGTAATTCGGAGGAAGCAAAGATGGCAACAAAAAATATTGTACCAAGAACAGGAAGTGAAGGTGAGATTGGAACTTCGGCAAAACCGTGGAAAACAGCTCACATCAACGAAGTTACTGCATCTATTGGGCTTTCCGGAACATTCCTTTACGGCGACGGCACAAGCATTATAAACGTCCCCGCCGACACTTTAAACGAGGTCGTCAATGCTGGCGACACGACTACCAATACGATTAACGTTGGGAACCTCACCTCTTCCGCAGGTGTTGTTACAGTTGGTGTCCACAGTACAGACGTCACAGCTTCAGCTGGTATGGTTGCAAACTACTTCGTCGGAGCACTCAAAGGCAACGCCGATACTGCAACCTCTGCAACAAACGCAGATACTGTCGACACCAAGCATGCGACAGATTTTACTTTGGATTACACCACAACCAACGGTAACACAACCACTAACACAATTAGTGTGAGCAACGTCACAGCCTCCGCAGGCGTCATTGCAAACTATTTTGTTGGCGACGGCACAGGCATCACTGGCGTCACTGGTGACTGGGACGGACAACACACAGGTGATGCAGGAATTACAGGCTCACTCGCAATCACAGGAACTATCTCAGTTTCAGGATCCAGCAATTTTGGTAATCTCGTTACTGATAATCATATCTTTACAGGTTCTTTTCACCAGACAGGTTCTGGCACAACATCTACTTTCAATGATCGTATCATCACGTCTGGTTCGATGAAGGTTACTGCACCAGCAGGAACATCAGAAGTTTTTCGAGCAGAAGGTACTGGCGGGTTTGTTGTCAACACTGACGGCAACGTCGACATCACTGCCATTGGCAACGACTTGACTTTAGATGCAGGTGCAACTGCAACAATGAAAGGTTCTGAAGTACTTCTTAACACCCCTGGAGCACCAAATAACATCAATGCTTACGGTCGTCTATCTGCTTCCCTCGGCATCACAGGCTCTTCCTTCGTTGGCGACGGCTCCGGTCTAACTGGTGTAACTGGTGACTGGGACGGTCAGCACACAGGCGATGCAGGAATTACAGGATCTCTTGAAGTGCAAGGAGACGACGGTATCGTCATCAAGGGTGAAGACGGCAGCATCAGCGGCTCGATTTCCCCATTCCAGTCTTACTTCGGCTCTCTTAAGATTACCACGCCCCTCAATACCGACCTTCATCTTCAAGCCGGCGGCAATGGTTATACATACCTGTACAATGGTTACAGCCATTCCATCTCGCTTGAAAACCTAAAGACGAATATAACTACACCAGCCGTCGAAATCAACGGTTCGCAAAACACAACCTATGACAACTTTTTATTAGCCGGACTCCCTAGTACTTATGCTTCAAAGGCTAAATACTTCGCTTTTGGGCAAAACGACTCGCTAGATGCGACGACAATCACCGCAGGCAAGAGTGGAACTGGCGATAATCAGATGGCATTTTTTACTTCGAACTCAAGTTCTGCGGAAGCAGAGCGAATGAGAATCGATGTGTCCGGCAATATTGGTATCGGAACCACAACACCAGCCCACAAGCTTGATGTTGTGGGAAGCATATCCGCCTCCCTCGGTGTTTCAGCCTCTTCCTTCGTCGGCGACGGCTCCGGTCTAACTAACTTACCCGCATCATCCTGGGATGGACAATTAAATGGTGATGCAGGAATCACAGGATCTCTCGATGTTTCTGGTTCAACAGAGTTTGGCAACCTATCAACAGACACTCACCAGTTTACAGGTTCTTTCCTCCTTCGCAACCCTGATGAATCAAACGCAGGGTTATCAATTGAAGCAAGCAATACAAATCATGTAACAATAAAAACTACCGATGCAACCAATGGTAGAATAAACATTGGCTCAGGTTTAAATTCAACTTTACTTATTCAATCAAAATTCGCAGGAAGTGCATATCCATTCTCCGGCACAAGTTACGAGTGGGGCAATGCATCAAGCCCCTGGGGACTTATCGGCACAAAGCAACTTTCAGCAAGCGTTGGAATACAGACGGTTACAGCGTCAGTAGACCTCCTCACAATGGACGATACGACTGCTCCACCAACCCCATCTAGTGCAGCTCAACTTTATGCCAAGTCTGGTGCACTATACACAAAGAACGACGACGGCATTGAATCTTTGATTGAACAAAGACTCATTGCAATGTCTAAAATTGAAACCGTTGACGATACAGCAGTCGCATGCGATATTAAATTATTCTCAGATACGACTTCAGGCGAGATGAAAGCATTGCAGTGGACTATTGATAGTGCTACTCGATATGCCAAGGTTACTTTTACTGCACCTGCAAATGGTCAAGCAAAAGTTTGTATGAGCACATTTTTAAAAGATGCAGGCGGCACAAGTGAGGTCTGGTTCGGACTACACAACTCCAGCACATCAACAACCACACCAACTTATGGATGGTTTCAAATCTCAAAAGATTCAGAGGCTGGCGAGCACGATTTAGAATCTGTCGATTGGGTACTTACGGGACTTACTGCAGGTGCAACCATAACTGTATATGTTCATGCGGTCTGCTCTCTGGCTGGCTCTCAAGTGAAAGTTGGAAGACCTTCGCCAAACGCCTGGTCAAACAATGATCTCCCAAAACCAACCACTATTTCAGTCTATACTGTGCCAGTGACGATTGACGTCAACCCGACATAAAGAAAAGGCAACCACTTTTGTAACATTCAGATAATTACTTCTGTAAGTAATTGCTTATAAAAGCATAGAAACGATGTTATAATAAGGTACTCATGAGTAACGACGGAAACAAATCATCTAAAAGAGCTCCATTTACTATGTTCAGTTCCTCCGCTGACGGGGGATACTTAACAGACTTCCATGCCGACTTCACTGCCGGCACGTCTGTTGAGAATATGCATACAGACACTTATGGAGATTTTCGCAATCCACCAATGCAGGGTCCGTTCACAGAAGCCAAGGTCGGCGGTGAATCTTTCCGCCACCAAGCAGTTGGAACCACCACGGACAGAGAAGAAGGTTTCGAGATCGTCGCTTCAAGTGCAGAACTCACAATTACGGAGCCAACAAAGAAGCCAATCTTTCGCGATGCGTTCGCCAAGCGACCACTCAACATCCGGAACATAAAAGAAAACAGTTTTGGCAATTATGAGCAAGAATACGAAATCATCCAAATCGCGGGGAGAACATTAAATCCTCGACACTACGCAGAGTATCCAGAACAATACACAACAGACTTTGCTCAGAACTTCGGGACAGAAGGAAAAGTATTAAATGATATTGGAGCCGATGGAGTTGCAGCAACAGGATCTCTCGTTGCATATACACTTCCAGATAACACAGGCTCAGTTAACAACTTTGTTTTTGTAAACAAGTTCTCTGCACCCGGCGACAGATATACAATGTCTCGCGGATTCTTAAATCCAAAGGGCGAGGAATTCTCTGTTTACAACGCAAGCCCGTTTAGGAACTTGAATGTTCGAGCAGAACTATCAGAAGACTTGACGAGACACACGCCAAAGGCAACGAACATACCACCCGCAACGGCAACGTCTCATCACAATACAAATCGCAACCCA
>Ga0315315_10003928_pt1 | contig 13705 bp, 5 predicted proteins | sample M140m3416metaG_FD_203699 | JGI IMG/M metagenome (GOLD analysis project Ga0315315, IMG submission 203699) | Ammonia-oxidizing marine archaeal communities from Monterey Bay, California, United States - M1 40m 3416 | ecosystem: Environmental > Aquatic > Marine > Intertidal zone | place: USA...
ATCTTTTTATATAGACTATTTAAAAGGTAGGTTGCATTTGTCTGGTAACTTAGTTGGAAGAGTTATAACACTAAAGTATATAAGCGATGGTGTTGGTACATTGCAAGGTGGCGTACACTCAAGTTCTCCTTACAATACTGAAATACATACTGAGCAAGATATGATTGTTCATAAGTTTGCACAAGAAGCTATGATAAAACACGTGTTATACGGATGTATGCACGCTAGAATGCAACAACCGCCTGGTATGTTAGCAATGCTTAAAAAAGAAAAATTTGCAGAAACTAGAAAAGCAAAAATAAGATTATCAAATATAAAAATTGAAGAGATAGCTCAAATAATGAGAGGTAAATCTAAATGGATTAAACACTAATTAATGGCAGAACTAAAAAGAAATTTTGGGCAAGCAAAAATGAACAAAGACCGCGATGAAAGACTCGTGGAGCCTGGTCAATATCGTGACGCTAACAATGTACAAATAGTAAGTTCTGACGGATCAGATATGGGATCTGTACAGACAGTAATGGGTAACACTGAAGTGACTTCAAACATAGTGTTAGCTGATTATTCTACTTGTGTAGGTGTTTACGAGCTGCCTGAAAAAGATGTTATATATTACTTTGTTGCTGGTGGTGGTCACCCTAAATTACAAGGTTTCCAACCTTTAGTATTTAAAGATTATATTATAGAGTATGATACTATAACACAAACCTCTAAATATGTTTTTGTAGATATATATAAAGTAAAAGAAACACTTAACCAAGCTCTTAACAGTAATAAAGTTAGAGTGCCATCTGGATTAAGTACAGCTTACAATTACACCGGTATAAGAAGAGGTATGAAAATGATAGGTACTTTTACTAACGGTAGTGGTGGTAGTATAACAGCACCTAATGGAAATGCTGTAGCTAATGGTGCTCAATACTATATAAGTGAAGTTGACAATGTTACTGTTACAGATGTTATTAGAGATAGTACAAACGGTTGGCATGTAGTATTGTCAGAAGGTGTTGCGAGTTCAATTGGTGATAACGCAACATTTGTAATGGACAAAGTGTTACAATTTGATCCTTTTGTAAAAATTACTTCAATAGATCATATTGATGGATTATTATTTTTTACAGACGGTAGCAACGAGCCTAAAAAAATAAATATAAAAAGAAGTATACAGGGTACTGGTGGTAATGCAAGAGTTTTAGACTGGGATAACACACAAGCAAGATCTGCTGCTACAAACTTAGCGTCTGGTAATTTAAATCGTAAACAAATATTTTTAGGAGACAATGCTAATTTTCACACTAGAATATCTTTAGAAAGTGAATTAGCTATGTCACAAGCTGACAACGAACCTATATTTTCAAGACTTAAAGACGTAACAGTAATAAAACCAAACCCAAAGTTTCCGTTAAGACTTGAAATGTCTGAGACGGTTATGAAAAGAATACCTGTTTTGTCAAACGGTAATCTAGGCGATGCTAATGCTACTAGTGGTATTTTATCAGCTCAAAGAAAATTTAGAGATAGTGGTGGCGATGTACTTGAACCAGGTGATATTGTTAGCAACATTAATTTTATAAATCCTATAGACTTACGTGTAGGAGATATTGTTATACTAACTGATGATATTGCTGCTGATATTGATGATTTAGATAGTAGCGATGCTTTAGTTAGAGCAACTATATCAGACGCTCCAGGTGGTATGCCAAACAATGGTGGTTCAACAGGTCCTTATGAGTTAACAATAAACTCTGTAAGCGAAGACGTTCAAAACGTAGATACTGACTTTGCTTTAAAACTAGAAAGTGATACTAGCCTTTTCGAGTTTAAATTCCCTAGATTTTCTTATAGATATAAATATGTAGATGGTGAGTACTCGGCTTATGCGCCTTGGACACAAGTTGCTTTTATACCTGGTGATTTTGACTACGTAGCTAAAAAAGGTTTTAATATAGGTATGACAAACAGACTAAAGTTTATTACTTTAAAAGATTATTTTCAAGAGTTTAGTTTAGTACCTGCAGAAGTTGTGGCTATAGATTTATTATATAAAGAAGAGTCTAGCCCAAATATTTATACTGTAAAAAGTTTAACACCAAAAAACGATAGTCCTGAGTGGCCAGACAGAACAAACAATAGAAACAGAGGTTCTTATACTATAACTTCTGAAATGATACATGCTGTTGTAGAAGCAAACCAACTACTAAGACCTTACGACAATGTACCTAAAAGTGCAAAAACTTTAGCTATAACTGGTAATAGGTTAGTGTTTGGTAACTACAAACAAAATTACGATTTAACTGGTGATATAGATTTAAACGTTTCTTTTGCTCATAACTACGGCGAAAACTACAAGCAGCCAGGTGGAAATGGTATTCCTTCAGTTAAAACACTTAGAACATACCAAATGGGCGTTGTGTTTAGCGATCAATTTGGTAGAGAAACACCAGTGCTTGTCCCAAAGAAAAGCAGTAGTGTAACACTAGATAAAAAATGGTCGATTAATTTAAACCAAATAAAAACAAGATTAGATTATAGTGGCACTGTAGTTCCTAGTTGGGCAAAATATTTAAAGTATTATATAAAAGAAACTTCTAACGAGTATTATAACTTAGCAATGGATCGTTGGTATGACGCTGAAGATGGTAACGTTTGGATTAGTTTTCCTTCTGCAGAGAGAAACAAAGTAGACATAGATACTTATTTAATACTTAAAAAACAACATGACTCAGATATACCAGTGTTAGAAAAAGCTAGGTATAAAATTATAGCTATTGAAAACGATGCTCCTGATTATATAAAAACTAAAAAAGTTAGTCATGGTTCAGCTGTTTTATCTTCGCAAAATGCTGCTGTAAATAAAGATGCTGTTAGCCATATAATAACTGATGGTGCTTTTCAAACTGGCTTTGGTGATAGACAAAGATTTTTAGAGACCGTATGGTCTAAAGTGTCTAGCGGTTATGGTTATGCTAGAATAATTGGTGAAGCCGGTGGCAATACAGCGACAACAGACTGGGTTCAAGTTGTTAGTATAAAAAAATTAAACACTAGTAGTGCTGATTGTGTTATAAGAACTGCAACTAAGTTTGGAGACGAGGCTGACATGTCAACAATATTATCTGGTACTATTAGTTACTCTATAGAGTTAAGAGAAGATGTTGTTACTAATAGACCTGAATTTAACGGTAGATTTTTTGTAAAACTTTATAAAGATTTATTATTACAAAATGCTGTGATGGTAGATCAAGATCCTTCAACAGCTTTAAGTATATTTGATTCATTTGACATGAGACTTTTAATAGGTCAAAGAAATAGAAACGGCACAAACTTTGGAATGCACCCTACGCCGGTAGGAGTAAGTAGTTTAGGCCACACACATACATATTGGTGGAATGGTCTTGCATATCCTGGTCAAGGAACAACTCATTTTAACCAAGACGCTTACGACAGTGGTGTTAATTCTTTTGGATCACCTGATGAAGAGTTTGGGCATTGTAATACTTCTCACGGTAGAACAAAAGATTGGTGGGAAGCATTTTCTGGTCAAGACGCTAATTCCGATTTACTTTACATGGAAGGAATTAAGGTTATGGAACAGTCTAACTGGAACTCAACAGGCCATGCTAGGCATGCAAATAAAAACGGTGTTCACACCTCTCACAACGGTGGTTATGGTAGTGGTGGTGGTTTAAACTGTGGTGTTTTAAGACACGAACCTAGTTATAGTAGAATATATTTTGGTTTTTTAGGTTGGTTTGGAGACCATAGAGACGCACAGTCAAGAGTACACGCTTTCTATACACACATGGAAACACCTGGTACTATATTTAGATTTAGAGATGATCCAACTCAAACAGCTTATAAAGTTATAAAAAGAGGTGGAGCGGCGCAAGTTTATAATTTTGGTAGAAACGGAAACCATTGTTCTAGATGTGATAAAGATGATACTGGTTGTAAGAGTAGCATGTTTAATATTATGTTTGAAAGACTTGACGGTGGTGGACCAATGGATCCAAGCGAGTTTGATGTGTTAAGTTTAATGAGGCATGATGGCACTAGCTCAACTCCTATAGATATATTAAGACAAGATTTTGTATCAGAAAGCGGTGGATCAGAACTGTCTACAGAAAAACCTGCTATATGGGAAACAGAACCTAAAGAAGATGTTGGGTTAGATATATATTATGAAGCTACAGGTTATTTACCTCTTGATGTTGACGCTGACAACAACGAATTATTATTACCTCTTGGTTCTACTTTTAAAGTTAGAAATGCAGCTGGTAATATTCATTTAGCGGCAGACGGTATAACAGAAGTTGTATACGAAATAACAGCTGTAAATTCAACTAGCAATCAAGATATTACAAATGTAACAGTTAGAAACACTATTGATAGCAACATGGGTCTAACAGATAATATTAACCATAACCAAGTAGTAGCAATTGAAAGGTACGATGGTTCTTGTATATCTCTATACGTTGTTAAAGAAGCAGGTAACTACGCTTCAGGTGATACAGCTGTAGGTATATTAACTGGTAAAGCACCAACAGATCCACAAGGTGGTCCAGTGCCTTGGAGAGCTCCACACTTTAACCCTATAAAATTAGGTTGGAGCAATTGCTTTTCATTTGGTAATGGTATAGAATCTGATAGAGTTAGAGATGGTTTTAATTTAACACAAATAAGTAACGGTGTAAAAGCATCTACAGTTGCAGCTAAAACTTACTCTGAAGAACATAGAAGCAGTGGTTTTATATGGTCTGGTATATTTAATTCTATCAGTGGTGTTAATAGATTAAATCAGTTTATAATGGCAGAGCCAATAACAAAAGATTTAAATCCAAGCCACGGTAGTATACAAAAAATGGTAGCTAGAAATACTAACACTCTAGCTTTTTGTGAAGATAAAATACTAAGTATAGCAACAAATAAAGATATATTATTTAATGCTGATGGTGGTGCAAATGTTAGTGCTAGTAACAAAGTATTAGGTAGTGCAACGCCAATACCTGGTGAGTATGGTATATCTACAAACCCAGAGTCTGTAGCGGTTACGGCTGATGCTATATACTGGTGTGATCAAATGAGAAGTCAAGTTCTTAAACTACAAGGCAGCTCTAGCATTGCTGTAATATCTGAGGTTGGCATGAAAGATTATTTTAACGATAACTTAAAAGATATAGCTTTTGCTATAGGTAGTTATGACGATAAAAAATCAGAGTACAATTTAACTCTTGCTAGTATAAATGGTCAGTATCAGTATAGACCTACAACAACAACCATAAGCTGGAATGACAATGCAAAAGGTTGGACTAGTTTTAGAGAGTTTAATGGTTTAGAGTTTGGTGTTAGTTTAAACAATGAGTATTACACATTAAGACAAGGTTCTATGTGGAAACACCATACAAACGCTGTTGCAAATAATTTTTACGGTGTTCAGTATTTCTCTGACATTACAATGATATTTAACGAAATGCCTAGCTCTGTAAAAAGCTTTAACTTAATAAACTATGAAGGTACACAAGCTAGAATAACAGAGTTTTCAACCGTAACACAAGGCGGCGTTAATTATACAGACGGTGAGTATTACAACTTAAACTCAAAAGCAGGTTGGTATTTAGACACTCTTGTTACAGACTTACAAGATGCTGAAAACATAGAGTTTAAAAACAAAGAAGGTAAATGGTTTGCTACACTAAAAGGTGTAACATCTACACAGACTAATTTAGATGAAAGAGAATTTTCTGTACAAGGTTTAGGAGTTGCTACAGTAGGTTCTAGTGGTAGTAATAACAAAAGTTTTAATTTATCAGTAAAAGTTAATAACACTTCTACAAGTGGTACTAACTGGGACGCAAGTAGTGCTGATACTGGTTTTAGAGCTTTAGGTGGTCAAACTATTGTAATGCCTCAAGGTTTTACTACTGGTACTGGTGTTGTAACAGACACACTTACTAATCAAATAATAAACCCATCAGGTGCAACTGTTTATTCTGGTATAGATTTAGATGCGGCTGACTTTTCAGTTCCTGGTGGTACAGCTACAACAAGTGGTAGTGGTAACTCTACAGTTTATATATATACAGCTGCTTCAAATTGGAATGCTGATCCTGAAGTTGCTAAAGTTGAATTTACAAACCAAGGTATAGCAGGTGATCCTGGTAATAATGTTTTTGCGAAAATATACTATAACTCGTTTACAATGCCTGCTAGTAACAAAACTATTTTTGTAGATGTAGATCTTAACGCATCAACAAACTCTTTACATAGAAGCGTTGTTACTAGAGTAAGTTATAACACGCAAGCAAACTCAAGTATTACAACTACAACTATAATGGGAGCTACAGTACCTATTGTAAAAACAAATGCAAATGGTTATTGTTCGTTAGCAACAACAGATAAACATAGTGGTAACGTGCTAAATAACCAAACATCTGTAGTGGCTAGATATACTGTGCAAGCTGGACCTAGTCATCATTTAAACCCACTACCTGGAAGTATAAAAGGTGCTAACGTATTTTGGGTACCTAACAGCGCTAACACTGGTTATGAGAATTATTACATGTTTGACCAAACAGATGTTATGCATACTACAACTGGACAAACTAATAAAATAAGAACATCTATAATAGATATAAAGTACCAACCACCAGTAGGTGTTTCTGGCTTAGATCCAGATCCTGCAAACTTCGATGCTTTACTTCATGATGTTAGATTTACTTACGACGTTGTACCTTTGCCTCCAATAAACAATAGAGTAACAACGGTTTCTGCTTCACCTACAGCTAGAACAAATAGTAGCCAAGGTATAACAGTAAGATCAAATTCAACTGGTAACTTTGGATTAAAAATAGCTAAGTTAAATACAGCTGGAAATGCTATTCAATCAACATATAATTTTTCAAATCAAACTTTTCAAGCTATTGGCGAAGGAAGTGGTAATGTGTCGGCAGAAACTTTTGCAGCTTCAGATGAAACTAGTATTGCTGGTATATTCCAAAAAGAGTTTTCTATAGAGTTACCTACTAATAGTGCTGGTACATATAGTATAATATGTTCTGCTGGAACAGGTGAGACAGCTTTGCCTATTGGTAGCACAGCGCCTGATGCTATTAACGAGAAAAACTTTACAGTTTTAGATGAAACAGGAAATCAAACTTTTACTCCCGGAACTAAAACATCTTTAGCTTCTTCTGGTAGTACAACTGTACACAGTAATATAGAGTTAACAGAAATGGGTAATAAATCAGGGTTAAAAACATTTACATTTACATATACAAAACAGTCTGGCACAATGACACTTGATAGGCAACCTACCTCTAGAGATTTTGTAGGTGCTTTGACAAAAGCCTATGTAACAAACGATCAAGCTTCTGGTGTTACAACTTTACCTATAGCAGATACAACAGGTATAAAAGTTGGTATGATAGCGTCTAACTCTAGTATACCAGCAGGCACAAAAGTAGCAACTGTAAATGCTAACACTAGTATTGTCTTAGCTGTTGCAACCAATGCTGTATTACCTCAAGATTCTACAATAGAATTTACTAGTGATTATATTTATGATTTAGAAACTGCTACAGCAACTATAAACGAAGGTGCTACAGTAGTAACAGTAGCAGGTACGTTTAGAATTAAAAAGTATGGTAGAAAATCAACGTCACTAATACCTGATGGTAACATTATATTACAACCTAACTTTATAACAATAACATAACATGCCAGTAACATTAACATTTAGTCAACCATTAAACGTGTCTTGCCAAGTAGGTGACTTTGCATACTATGTACCGACATCATCTTCTGGTAGTTTTTCTATAGCTACACAATCAAACATTGTTGGTATTGGAACAATAACTGCTATAAGTGGTAACGTTATAACAGTACAAAACCAATTATCAACACCACCAAATGGTGCTTATATATTTTTTATGAAAGATAACAAAGCAAACTTGAGTAGTGTTTTAGGTTACTATGCTGAAGTTAAGATGAAAAATACTAGTACAATAACATCTGAATTGTTTGGGGTTGCTGTAGATATGTTTGAAAGTAGTAAATAACGTAAAAAAAGTGTGATTATTTAATTATAATTAAATTAAATATGAATAAAGATATAAAATTATCTAGTCGTAAGAAAATCTTAGATTTTCAAGAGGCTTTGATAACTAAATCTGACGAAGTTAATATTGTTACTCATCAGAATTCTAAACACTTTCCTTTAAAACATACTTTTGCAGACGGTATATATGTAAGACAAATGTCTATGACACGGGGCTCAGTTGTTGTTGGGGCTATACATAAACACCTACATGTTTGGTTTCTATTGTCAGGTGGTATATCTGTAGCTACAGAAAACGGTATTGAAGATTATATTTCACCTTGTTATGTCGTTGCTAAGCCAGGAACTAAAAGAGTTATATATGCTAACGAAGACAGTATATTTGTAAACATACACAAAAACCCTACAAACACAGAAGATATACAACAATTAGAAAAAGATATTGTTGCAAAAGATATAAAAGAATATGAAGAATACATTAATCAAAATAAATAAACTATGAGTTTTTTACTAGTCGGTGCTGCCGCTGTAACGGTAGGTGCTGGTGTAGCTAAAGCTATTGGTGCTAACAAGAGAGAGAAAGCTGCTGCTGAAGAAGCTGCTGCGGCTAAAGCAGAGATGAATAAAAGAAAAGCACAGTTTGCAGCTTTAGACACTAGTAATCCTTACATGAACATGGAAAACAAAATGGAAGATCTAACGGTTAACCAGCAAGAAGCAGAGTTCATGAGGGAGCAGCAACAACAATCACAAGCAAATATATTAAGCCAAATGAAACAATCGGCAGGTAGCTCTGGTATAGCTGCGTTAGCACAAACACTAGCTAACCAAGGTTCTATGGATGCTAAGAGTGCCTCTGTATCTATTGGTAAACAAGAAGCTCAGAATCAACAGTTAGAAAGAGCAGCCGCTTCACAAATACAAAATGCTCAAATAGAAGGTGAAGTTCAATCACGAAAAGATGAAGAAAGTAAAATATCTACACTCATGGGTATGGATGCTGCAGACATGCAAGCAGCAAACATGAAAGAACAAGCTGCTAACCAAGCAAAATGGGACGGAATATCAAGTGCTGCTGGTGGAGTAACAAGTGCATTAACTGGTGGTGTTGGAGGTAAGATGGATTTCCAAAACCCTTTCTGGAAACAACAATAATAAAGATATGAATGTAAATTTAGTAAACGCATATAGACAAGGTGTAATGTCAGAAGCCTACAAAGAAATAGGCAAAGGCAAGAAAGGAGTTACCGACGTTTTAGGTAAAGTTGGTAAAGACCTTAATAAATTAGGTACTGATTTAGCTAACAAGAGAGAGGCTGATGTTAAAACAGAAGAGCAAAGAATATCTACTGGTAAAAAAACAGGACAAGATCTTGCTACAAAAGTATTAGAAAAAAGTGGTGCATTAAACGAAAACTATTTAAATGCTTACAGACCTCAAGTAGAAGATTTACAAGCTAAGTACGACGAAGCTGTTCAAAGTGGTGATAAAGATTTAGAGCAAAAATTACTAGGACAGTTAAACGATTTAAGTGCAACAACCGCAACATGGGTTGATTTTAGAAAAGATCTTGCTACAACTATAGACACTAAAAGTGTTAATGGTAAAGCTATGCCAAACTTAATAAAAGGGTTAGATGCGGACACTCAAGACTTACTAAACTCTGTATTAGATTCTAACACTGAAGTTGTGTTTGAAGATGGTGTGTCTAAAATAAAAGGTCCTGACGGTAAGCTATATAGCAAGGGTGATCTTGATAAAATACTAGACAATGCTAAAAGAGATGTTTCAACACACAATGACTTGTTAGGTATAAACGAAGTTTTAATGCAAGAAGCTGTTTTAAATGAAGGTTTAAGCACAGATGGAGAACAGTACAAACCTTTCAACGAAGACGTAACAAAGAGAAAGGTAATGCAGATTTTAGAAACAGCAAACGTACAGTCTATATTAAATGATAATGTGTTTACTGGTGAAGAAACTATGTCTAAAAATATTAAACAATATATTGCTGGTTTAGACTATGGATCTCTTGGTATTGACACTCTTCACAGCGCTGATGGTACAGAAAACAAAGCAAAGTTTGACTTAAATGGTGATGGCACAATAGATCCAGAAGAAATAAAATTGTTATCAGAAGAAGATGTTGAAAAAATACATGATGCATTAACTAATCCTAAAAACGATTTTTATAAAGAAGACAACACTAAAAAAGCAGTTGGTAGCTACTACACAGCTATACTAAAAAAGAATTATGGTGGACAAAGAGAAGATGTAGCTCAAGCAAATGAAAAAGGTTATGATAACTTAGAAGCCGGGTACGACAAATTTTTTAACTAAATGAATTTAAATCCTCAAGATCAAGAAAAACTAAAAGGAGCAATAGCTAAAATGAAAGCAGAGAGGGTTCCTATTCCTCAAGCTAAAGCTATGATAGATGCTTTTATAGAAAGAAGGCAAGCTGCTTACGCGGCACAACCAACTGCAACTGCACCTACACAGGAAGAAAACAAAGAAGTAAAAGAAAAAAATGAAGAAAGAGAAAAGTTAGAATTAAAAGAAAAAGAAAAAATAGCTAACTACAGCTACAACGATGCTTTTCACCCTGATAATATAAAAACATGGATAGCTAAAGACGAAGACGATGTTGTTGCTAATTTAAAAAAGAAATACCCGAGAGTTGATTTTACAATACAACCAACAGGTAGTATAGGTAATGAGGTTTTAATAACAGCGCCTGGCTACCCAGCTACAAAGGTAGACCTAAAACCTCTTACACAAAGAGGTAAAGACGAAGCTGAACAACAGTTTAAAGCTTTTGATACTTGGGCAACACAACAACAAGATGTTGTAAAAAAAGATGGTGCATCAATGAACTTGCTTTCTGGTGTAGATACACAAGGTAATTTTTTAGCTAAAAACTTTATAGAGCAAGATGATTTAGATAGAGCTAATAAAGGCTACGAATCTATAGGTTTAAAAATAGAAGGTGTATACGGTCAAAGCAGAGGTAAAAACTCTCTTTACCAAATAACTAAAAACGGAGAGATTATTGCTGAAGGGCTAAGCCCTGAAGGAGTTAAAGAATATTTAGCTGATCGAAATAATTACACAGAAGAAGAAAGAGTTAAGTTTTCTGACATGGCACATGAAGTAGCTATAAAGCAAAGTAAAATAAGAAAACAAATTCAAAACGATCCGGCTCTTAATGTTAAAAAATCTTTGTCAAAAGTAAACTACGCAAAGTCAAAGCAAAAAAATAATGACATAGCAATACTTATGGAAGGTGCGTCGGAAGATGATATAAAAAAGCTTACCGATCATTTAAGTAGACCTATCGTGTCTGATGACGGAGAGTTTGAACCAGTTGATAATTGGGAACAACAAAGACTTGACACTGTGTTTTCTGATGAGGTAAGAAATACATTGAGCCCTGAAGGCCAAGCTATATTTGACAAAGCAAAAGATAAAGCAGAGGATCAGTTTAAAAAATCTATAGATAAACAAAACTTATATGATAATGAAAAAGTTTGGAATGCTGAGTACGCTGAAAGATTAAGAGAAGGTGACGACCAACTAATAGTAAGATACAATGGTAAAGCAGGTTTAGTAACAACTGAAGGTGAAGATGGTGAAGTCAAAGTAGAAAATTTATACAAGCAAAAAGAAGCTATACAAACTAATTTAGAAAATGCTAAAAATACTTTTAAAACAGAGACTGACGAAGATTATAGATATGCTTTAGATATATTTAAGCAAGCAAAAAAAGATGGTGTAACTGTTGAAGTAAAGAAAGATGGTAAAGGTAAAAACATGTATATCGCTAAAGGTGATAATGCGGAGAAATATCAACAAAAGTTTAATGGTATTAGAAAAAGAGAGCGCGAAACATTTGACAAGTACAACACAACTATAACTGTAGAAAGCAATAGATATAAAAACTGGTTAAAAAACAACCAAGATCATTCTAAGATACAAGACGTTGCTAATAGAGAAGGTGATCTTGGTAATATAATGCTAAACTCTTTTAACGATGCTTGTGCTGGTATAGGCTACTCTGTACCTATATTGTTTGGTAGCGAAAGTGCTATTAACATGCATCAAAGTAGACAAGCTGGTGCAGAGGCTTATGAAGCACCTTTAGATTACAACACGGCTATGGCTACAGGTCAAAAAGGTAGGTATAGTATGATTACACTAGCTCAACAAGCGCCAAACATAATGCTTGCTGTTGCTACCCAAGGTGTTGGTAGTGCTTTCGGCGCTACAAGTACTGTAGCAAGTGCTTTAACATCTAGTGCGTTTGGAATAAATTCTGGTACATCTAAGTATGCAGATCTTACAATACAAGCTGGCGCGGCTAAAGAAGCTGAAGACCAACTTGCTATGTTAGAGGCTAATAAAGATTATATGGATTATGAAGACTACGTTAACCAAAGAGCTAGTCTTCAAGAGCAAAAAGCTTTAGGTAATTTATCAACAAACCAAATACTTGGAGCGTCTATAGCCTCTGGTGTAATTGAAGGTGGTGTTGCTTTTGCTTTAGGTACAATACCTAACGCTAGTAAATTAGTAAAGGGTATTATAGGTAAATCACCTGCAGACGATATATTAGCCGCAGTAACTCAAAAGAACTTACGATATATAATGGGTGTAGGTTTTGAAGGTGTTAAAAGAACAGCTGGTGAGGTTGCTGAAGAAAGTATAATACACTTTGGCGATATGGCTTCTGAAGCAGCTTTCCTTGGTAGAGATGTAGATTTTACCGAAGGTTGGAATGATGTAATTGCTAGCTCAGTAATAACTTCTGGTACTATGAATGGTCCTGGTTTAGCATATTCTGGTATTATGAACAGAATGCAAACAGCTGAAAACAGAAAACTATATTTTGAAAGTAAAAACGAAATTGATAAATATAGAAAACAGCTAGGTGATCCAAACAGAACACAGCTTGAGATAGAGTCTTTAAACAACCTTATAAATTCTGAAAAATCAAAACTTGCAAACATTAGTAACAGCATGGAAGTTACTGGTATGTTGATGGGTGGTAAAGGTACAGAGGCAATACTTAAAAACGGTATGATACTAGACCAATTAAATTACGAGGCTGGTGTCACGCCTGGTGATTCACAAGCTGTTATAGATGAAAAAGTTAAAGAATATTCTGAAGGTTTAAAAGGAGATAAAAAAGAAAGTTTTGATGATAGGTTAGAAGCTGCTAAAAAACAAAAAAACAAACTCATGAACAACGTCAATTATAAAGACGGACATAGAGTTTGGGGTGATAGAGGAGAGCGTATACATAACGACTTATTAAAAAACGACGCTGACTATAAAAACATGGACGATAAGCAAAGAGCTACAAAGGTTCATGAAATGGCAAAAGCTGAAATGGATGCTTCTTTAGTTGCTGAAGCTAAAAAAGATCCAGGTATTAAAGCTATGGTTGAGACACAACTGTATGGTGGTGCTGGTATGAAGTTTACATCACAACCTACTAAACAGCAGAAAGCAGCTGAAAATGAAGCTTATCTACGTTATGGTAGGTTGTATGGTGGTTTTAAAGCAGAAGCTGTTTCTCAAAACATAAGTGAAAAGCTAAACGCTAAGTCAGTATTAGGAGACAAAAGATTAAACGAGTTACA
>Ga0315315_10003929_pt1 | contig 13705 bp, 14 predicted proteins | sample M140m3416metaG_FD_203699 | JGI IMG/M metagenome (GOLD analysis project Ga0315315, IMG submission 203699) | Ammonia-oxidizing marine archaeal communities from Monterey Bay, California, United States - M1 40m 3416 | ecosystem: Environmental > Aquatic > Marine > Intertidal zone | place: USA...
ACGCTCACTGCGACATGGAATTGCTCGAAAACCGACCTTCGAAGATGACGCTCGCGGGCACGCCCATTGCGGCGGCAATGTGATCGTTTGCAAGACGCATAAGACTCTCGAGGTCGGTGCGCGCCTGCGGCTGTAAAGCGTTTGGAACAAGCTGCTGTTTGTCTGGCAACGCAAACAAGCGCGGAGGTACCTCGGGCGGCAGTATGGAAGTTGATGGGCCCATAGCCGGCGCCCCTGCATCGTTGGTAACTGTCGTGCGTAGTCTGTTGAGTTCTGCCGCAAGCCTAACTGTGAGGCTCAGTTGCTGCGTTCGCTCGGATGCTTCTGCGTCCTGGCTCTGTTGATTAATGGCACGGGCTTCGGAATCAAAAAATAAAGACGCTGTGTCAATACCCGCCGCGTTTGGTTGGTTGCTTCTCGGTGCGGATTGTGTGACTAAGGTGGGGGTCGCCCTTACCAATTCCGCACTGAGGGCAAGCTCTCGAAGCGCATTTACAAAACTTGCCGACTCGAATGCCGCCGCAACCGGCGAAATAAGGTTGCCATCCACGTCAGGCTCGGTTCGGAAGAACACTGCGGCGTACTTGTCTTCCACATAGGCATGCGCTGGGCTTGTTGTAAATACGCGCGCCTTGCGTTTGTAGGCCGCGCGGCCTGTAGGCGTGAGTGCCACTTCGTACGAACCAAAAATTGGAACAATCGGAACAATGTTGTTGCCCACGACGTCGGGCCCCGGCGCCTTGGTCACGACTTCTGCGGCTTCTGTCGCTGATTTTGTCTGTGGGTCTCCAGGCTGGCCGCTCGGCGCTTCCGCGGTGCGTTTTCGTTTCGACGTCGCTGCATCCACTCGAGGCCGAGAGTCGTCAATAAACCGCTGGAAAGGGGGTCTCTCGTCCTCTTCCAAGGAAACAACCACCATACCACTCATGAGTGTCTCGTCTATCACACGCCGAGCGAAGGGCATCCAAGCCAATTCCAAATGTTTTGAAAAGGATGGCATTAGCTTCACGGCCTTGCCGTTTCGAGTAAGCTGCAACCCTGAACCAAGGAGCTGCCCCATGAGGATCGTTCGAGCGGCCTGAATGCTTGGAGAGGTCGTGTAAAGATGTTGAATAGCTGCCTGCTGACGTGTATTCACCCTGCACTCTCCTGCCGAGCCTTGTTGGAAAGCAGAGTAAGGCGTGTTGCGAGAAGTGGATTTAGAGGTGAGCTTCGTAAGTCCTGCTTTTCTGACGTCCATCGTGTTTTTGCTCTTTTGTATATCTCTTCTATATACATACAGTAAGTTCACGGTTACTTTATCTGGCACGTGTTGTGTTTTTATTAGCGTTTCAATTTGTGCAAAAACAAACGCATTTAAGTTAATATGGAAGCCGTCACATCGGAAGCGCCCTCCAAAGACTCGGTGTTGCTAAGCTCTTTGCTTTTCATGTGAAACTGCCACCAAAATTGGGTCTTGTATCCACAGAATGGGATTTCCTCGTTCCGCCGCGAATTGCACAATCTCATCAAGTGCTTAGCAAGGCGCGACATGCCTTTGCCTCCAATCTCCTTGTACAGCATGCGTACAAACATAGTGAGCAATTTGCGGTTGGAAGGCCATGGTAGCTCGACATGGTTTTGGACGAGAGCGTTGATCGTTTCCTTGTCGACTTCGCAGCCAAAATCAAACTCGGAGATGCACTGAAAGTCGTGTTTGGTCAGTCGGCCCTCAAATGCAAGAAAGTAGTTGGGCGAAAGTTTTTTGGGCAAAATGTGCTTGTGCTGTGCACTGGTGATGGACGATGAATCGTCAAGTTTCGACATTGCGCGGAATGGAGTTACTGGAGGCGGTATCAGTACTTGCGATTCGGTACCGGTTGCTTATTATTATACACACAGCTGGCGCTCGAATGTGCTTTCCGCAGTTGCGACACCCGTTTACCCAACGTGTTTGCATCGTCGTGTCTTTTGGTTGTTGCGCGCCTACTCTCGTATCACACATACACTATTCCTAACTACACCGTTTTTGTGATCTTCAGTGTCCAGATTTTTTCGCCCGCAAAACTTGTAGTCAAGCTCCGATAAAAGAGCAAGCATTTCTTCCAACACTCCAGAAAGAGTTTCGTCTATTTCCATTTGCGACAACTTGCTGTCTTGGGGTACTTCAACTTGCGAAACCGTGTGCTGAATGTCATTTTCCTCGAGGTTTTCCTTCGTTGAACGCGTTTCGTGTGTTGTATTTTTTTCATTAGGAAACCATTTTTGTTTCAAAGCTATACTTGCCAAGTTGTTTATGAACGTGTTAATCGTCTCGTTGTCATGATGAGTATTGTTGTTATTTTCAGTATCCAACCACGATGTGATTGTGATGGTATATTTGTTTTCAACGTTTTTCAGTTGCAACGCAATGTTGAAAAGTCCGCCTTTATCATGATCGACAGGTCTCGGCAGTTTATCAAACACAATCTTGAATTGCTCCGACTGCGCCGCTTCTAGCTGCGTTTCCTTTTCAAAACGATCCTTGTGAAGTTCGCCTCCTGCCTTCCTCCGTCGACCATATGCATCGAATAGAATCATCCTTGACATTTGTAACTATTTAGTGCGAAGAGGGCAATATGTATCCCACGCCTTGGCGCATTCCTAATACAGTGTCCACATTCTCAGAAATCACGCTGTCAAACGACTTTATTTCGTCTTCTGTTGTTCCTAGGTAAGCAGCTAGGAACATTCCAAAGTTGCAGAGGCCAGAATTAACCATTTCCAAGAGGCCATGCGCCCATTCATTTGTCGAATGGCCTTGACGGCCTTTGATCTCAATAAGTGCTTCGTAAGCGACTGAAAGAATCTTCTTGAGTGACGTTTCAAAGTCAGGTGCGTTCAAAATGTTTTCATATGTAGTGGCATGCACATAGCGGCATCCAAGCCTGCTTGGTTCAGATCCAACACCCCACGCTGCATTAAAAAATGCATGAGTTGCCGCAACGGCAATCGGCGCCATGCCAGTGAACCCAAGCCCTCCAAGACCACTCTTCCAGTTCGATGCATCACTCCATGGTGACACCGTTAGGCCACCGGAGCGATCTCCGAACACTGGTACCTCACGCATGACAATACGAGCGCTCACCTGTGCAGTTTCAAATACAACGACATCCGCCATTTTTACTCTCCCAGAAGCTGCGAACCTGGGAAGCTTTCTTTTTGCACGAGCAGACAACGGCCTTTCTGACATGATGCACACCGCGAATGCAACCCACGTGGGAATAATCACGTGGGAATGTATATTTAATCTCTAAGTTAATGAAATACATTTTAATGAATACAATGCAATATGGTGATACAAAACGACGCGTTGTGACGAGCGGAAAAAAAGTGCACCCTGCGGCTTTTCCTCCCAGAGGGGGGGTAGCCGTCCGCAAAAACTCCACGGCTTCCCCGGATCTGGACATTTCATGGACGGGCTTAATATGTAATATGGAAACTTCATGGATATTGTGGACTCTGCGTCCGAACACTCAAGTTCCGTACACGCCCCGCACGCACCCTTTCTACGACTGTCTCATGCATACATTCCTGTAACTTGGCCCCTTCGCATCATTCAAATGGTTTTCAATATCTTTGCCATCTAATCACGCGGAATTCAGTGCGTCTTTAGGCGTCCTCGTCCTCATCTTCCTCCTCTTCCTCCTCGTCCTCTTCCTCCTCGTCCTCCTCGTCCTCTTCCTCGTCCTCTTCCTCCTCCTCTTCCTCCTCTTCCTCCTCGTCCTCCTCGTCCTCCTCGTCCTCCTCGTCCTCCTCGTCCTCCTTGTCCTCCTTGTCCTCCTTGTCCTCCTTGTCCTCCTCGTCCTCCTCGTCCTCCTCTTCTTCCTCGTCCGCCTCATCCTCTTCCGAGGTCATTTCTTCGTCGTCATCCGATGTGGAGACCATTTCCTCGTCCTCCTCCTCAACGATTTCCATATCCTCATCTGCTTTCTTTCGGTCCTGGCTGTCCTTGTCATTGTTCCCTTCAATCGATGCCGTGGTGGAAGATGAGCCCTTGGCAGCGTGTAGATTCATAGGGCGGGCAGACTTCCTTAACAAGTTCATTTCTTTGACAAGAGCAAGCACAACCTTGTTGTTCTTTTCAATTGCCTTTATCGCTCGAATAACAGTAGTAAGTCGAGTATCTTTTTTGACAACAGCAGCATTGTTTTTTGTCGGCTTCTTGATGACACGCTGTAAGTTGCGCACAATTTGCTTCTTTGTCGCCTTTTTCGGAATGCTAGAGTCGGGTTCATCGGCGTCGTCATGCACTACCATTGAGGTAGACTGCGGAGGCGCAACACCAGACAAATAATAGGCAACCTTCTGCAAATAGAGATGCATACGGTCGCGTGTACCCCCTCGAATGTTCAGCGAGCCAAGCTTGTTGTTCTCGGTATCGAACTGGTTAAGCCGAAGGAATTGTTCGGCATAAATGTCAATATCGTTCTGCGTTGCGATTGTGAGGACTTCAGTTTTCTCTTCCAAATTACCATTATTAAGTATCATTGTTGTGATGCATGGATCGCAAAAGTTGCTTTGTGTATAAGTGCTGATAGTCTTGCAGATTTCAGAAATAGGATCGCCAAGATTCGTACGCTTCCATTGAGTCGAACTTGTAATTTTCGCAAGCTCTCTCATCCATTCATAATCTTTTTTAACACTTGAGAGGCAATCATTCCAGTTGCGAATAAGAATTGGAATATTGTTAGGGTCTGGGCCCAAAAGTTCTCCCGTAATTCGTCTGATCCATGCTACAATCCTGGCGGTAACTGGGATCATTTCGCGTTCGTCCTGCGCCTCTTTAAAGTAGTCATCTTGAGGAAGCTTCATTTTCGAGTCGTTAAATCCAATAGTGCACATAAGCCGGTACTTCACATCGCTTTCCTGCTCAGGTCTAACATAAACGGTACCATTCTTTGCGCATTCGTACATTCCACTGCCCTTCTTAACTGGAAAACCGTCGGTGCAGAGAAGCGGCTCAACGGGTACATTTGTGGCCAAAAAAACGGAGCCGTGAATCGAATCTGCAAGTCCAATGGCTTCGTCACTGCCCAACTCGGGAAGCGTTTCTAAACCTGTCAAAAACACTGTCATAGCCTTGTGCGACACGTCAGCTCCGACGGCAGTCTTTTTAAAATGGGTAAATGGTTCTCCTTGAACATACCCAGGCAGCAGACGACTGAACTTCTGTGCTGGTGTCCAATAGTCATCATCACAATGATCGACCTGAATCTTCCCAGTCTTTTCATCTTTAATGCATCCACCCGCTCCTTGGTTAAAAACAAATTTGGCTCCAAGAAGCTTGTTGAATGACTCAAGGTTGCTTTCCGTTGGAGTGCTTTCCACTCCAATGCTGTCCATTGCATTTTGAACAGCAGTTTCAACGAAGGGTACTCCAGAGCATCTGATCTTTAATGAATATTTGTAAAGTCCTGACATTCGATGTTCGTCTTCGTTTTCGTACTGGTCACTAATAGTCTCGGTATCGGGATCTGACTTCTGGATGGCATTTGCGGCCACCGTGTAATCACATGGCCACGTCGTAATTCGGTTCGTTTTTTTGTTCACGGATAGTGCTGTTTTTGTATTCAAATGTGACTTCAACGCTTCTAACATGAGTTTTGAATTCACTCGAACTGTCTCATAGTGTGCTCTCTCAGCTTCGCTTAGTTTCCTTCCTTTCGTCCTCTCTGTCAGCTTTTTGTTTGCTTCAGCCAAATCCTTTAGAATCTTCGATGATGGGAATGCCATAAAGAGGTTGTTGTTCGATTCCATTTCTTTCGAATTCATGTTTTGTCTTCCTTTTTCGCACAAGGTTGAAGGGTGTTGCTCCCTCGATTTTCTCTCTACACCCTTAGTTCGCTTCGAACCGACCAGTTCTTTCCCGACTCTCGACACCTTTCCACCCACTTCAAGTCAACGCCGCTCCAGTTTCGTCAATCCACAATAAACTTGTGTAACACGGACTGGTATGAATTACCATGCGTGCGTCCACCTGCGGCTAACTAAAAACGCAGGGTGGAAGGGTGCTGTGTGCCGGGAAACAATAGAAGCGAAAGAGAGGCGCTTCTGATAAGAGAAACAAGTTGTCATGGACACCGTTCGTCCGATGGAACCAGATGTCGAAGGGTGGGAATTCGTGTCCAAGCCGGAATTTAATGGGTCCGACAACTCGGCCATAAAAAAATTTTCCGAATTGAGTATTGCATCTCGGCTCGATGACAAAGACCGCGTTAAGCTTATCAAAACAAAGAACGACTCTGAAATGGATACGAATCCGAAACTAATGGAAACCGGGGCGGTTGAAACGCAAGTCGTGGTGACGAGCACCAGACCAACCACTCACATGGGCTCCAATCTCACCCACTCTGGCACTTGCCATGAAGAAGAAGAAGAAGAAATGTGGGATGCAAAGGAGGACCTTCCAGTTTACCGATCCATCGGGTACTGTTCAACCTTCACCCCAATTTACCGATCGGTCGGATCCAATCCCGAATCGCTCCAATGAAGAATCCGCGAGACGCAAGTTTGCAAGCATGAGCCGCTCAAATTGTGATGTGTGTTGTGTGGGGGTGCGTAGAAAGGGCGTGGAACTGATAAGGTAATACCAGATTTGGTTAATTGATAAGGAAACCGGCATGAAAAGTTCAACTGACACACTGTGCGATGAGAAGCTAAATTCAATCAGAAGAAGCGTGGTTGACACTGGCATAAAGTACAAAAACAAAAATATTTCTAGGTTGGAAACACGCGGGTTGGCAAGGCATCTGGGGGCGACGGGAACTCCCATGTCCGTCGACACCCCAGAAACTCCCATGTCCGTAGACACCCCAGAAACTCACATTCCCGTCAAACGTCCTTTTAAGGCTAACACCGGTACTCGGGATGACTGGCTCACAATTTCAAAAGAGGTCGTGGCGCCATTGAAGCCGCTCTACAACCGCCATGACACGATGTTAATGCTCGACAATGCGCTTTTTTCCGAGGCGCAGCTCGAAATGAGTCCGTTGGTGATGTACCGTCGCCACCAAGCGGGTGCCTTTTTTTCCACTCATCATTCCCCCGCGCATCTCGAAGACGACGGCGTTGGCGAGAGTCCAAATGTGATTCTGGTCAAGATGTGGGGATTCGCCGGCATGCACGACGCTGAGGATATGATCTCGCACTACAAGAACGGAGTCGACGCACTCTTCAAAATGAAATCCTTCGAAGATGCCATGAATACGGGAGCGCACATTGTGCTTCACTTTGACGGAGACGCTGCGTACGAGGATGAGGACGACTTGTTCAGCCACAACCTGTTTGCTCCCTACGTGGCCAAGATGATCAAGAATAAGACGCGTAAAAACGTTCACTTGGTGATCACAAAGGTCGCCAAGCTCAAGGAAGCGGACGAGTCGAAAAAAAAGAAAAAGCAAACGCCTTTGGACATTGTCAAAAAGTTTTGCAACAGCGCCGACTTCAATCACAGCTGCAGCTTCCGTACCGAGACGACTCAGGGTGGGCACTGCTACCCATACTACGATGGCCGCTTCTTCGCCAGCGCTGCCCTTTACCACGCGGAGCCTAGTCAAACCATGCCCACTGGGTCCGAGGGTCAGAACTCCCAGATGATGAAAGAGCTATTCAAGGGCAGGATCAAAGCTCGTTTTTGCCTCTGCATTGGGGGCAACACTATGGCCGGCGGGGTCAAGTCCATGCAACGCTTAATAGAGTTTAATGAAGAGAACAAGTTCGATGGCGCGGTTCGCGTGGATGTCACGGCCACCGGAAAATTACCTCGCGTCGCCTAGTACCGAGACCATCGAGGACAGAGCCCTGGCGGAGGTGCCGTGTCCATGCAACGCTTCCTAGAGTGCCGAAAGCTTGGGGGGCGAGGGGTGTCGAGTGTCATAAAACACCATCGAGCTGCACAGCCGGTGATAGTGTAATAAGCATTGCTTAAAACCCCGTTTGAATACATGGAAGAATTAGAACACGCGCAAGAAACGCACATGTTGACAATTTTAGGAGCGGATGAACTTTACCTTATATTTGAAATTATTGGCAAGGAAGCTGCTTTTATTTTGGCAATGGTATGCCGTTCGTTTCGTTCGATCATTGGTAGCAAAACAAAACCATACTTTAGAGCTTTTGCTTATACCAAATCTATTTTAGAATGGGCATTAAAAAACGGTTGTCCAAATGGAGAAAAACTTCGCAGCTCGGTCGCACAATCGGCATCATTGCCAGCCATAGAATGGTTCAAAACGCAAATTCATCCCATTCACATAAATGAATTCATGAAAGATGCCTGTAAATATGCATCACAACACGGTTCTAATGACATCCTTGAGTGGGCTGTGAGAGAGGGCCTTGACCCATGCGATGGAGATTATGTAAATACTGCCGCAAGGTTTCAACAACTTAAAACATTGGAATGGCTTGTTGGTAAAGGGTGCAGATTGACTTCAGCAACTTGGAGCGATGCTGCATCGACCGGCCGAACTGAAATTATGGAATGGCTGCGCGTTCTCATCTGTCCATGGGACTCATCATGTTTTGAAAGGGCTGCAGAGGGTGGGCACTTGGATTTGCTCAAATGGTTGGTGAAACATACAGAACAAACAGTCCCTCCGTCGGAAACGTGGCACGCGGCGGCAGCTAATGGCCATCTATCCATTTTGGAATGGGGTCATGTCGAACATAATGTAAAATTTGACCAAACCGTCTGGTATTCGCCGGCTTTGAACAATCATCTTTTCATTCTGCAGTGGCTGTGGTCTGTAAAATATCGCCCGGACAGCAAGGCCATATATTATGCCGCACAAGGCGGGCATTTAGAGATTCTAAATTGGCTCACTGAGATGAACTGTCCTCTTCATTCCCTCGCCGTTTATGCCGCGGCAGAGCATGGGCATTTGAAAACGCTCCAGTGGTTGATAGATAAAGGCGATAAACAAAAACGTGCAATTTGTGAAGTGGGCTTAATAGCTATTCGACATGGACACTTGGACGTTTTGAAATGGTGGCAGCAGCAATGCAATAACACATTTGACACTTTTTTTAATGCACTGGTGGGCCCTGCAGGTAGTGGATATGTTGATGTCGTGCGCTTTTTACTTGCCAACGGTTCTAAAATTTCAGATGCTGTGTGGAGGAATGCTGCAGAACACGGACAAGTTGAAGTCCTGGCTCTGTTGAGGGAAAACCAGTTGTCTACCACGAAGGGCGTGTGCGAAAAAGCTGCATTTAATGGGCATCTCAATGTCTTAAAATGGGCCCGTGCGCAAAACCCGCCGTTCGAATGGAGTGAGAACACTTGCGTCAACGCCGCAGCCTATGGCGAACTACACGTATTGAAGTGGTTGCGAGAACACGGGTGTCCGTGGGATAGTCGGGTGTTAGTGGTAGCTTCTAAGAATGCCGCTACTGATATTAAAGAGTGGGCGGAAAATAACGGCTTAAACAGAACGAACGTACTGAAGCGCAAGAGGGTGGAAGGGACTCGTGGGTCGGAGAACGAAGTGCCACTAGAAACGATAGAAAAGTCATAAACGATAGAAGAGTCATTGAGTCTTGCATCGATTGCGAAAACGAACTAACTCCGGAAGATATCGTTTGAGACAGACCATGCCATATCATCGGAAGTGGAGCCACCGCCAGGACACGTTGCAGGAAATAGACATTGTGGAAGAAGAACAATTGGGCTTAAACATCGACTATGACATCAAAGCACACAAACAGTTGAAACGCAGATGCCGTTTAATAGAGACACTTGCACAGTGGCTCGAGGAGTTTAAGATGGAGGAGAGGAAACAATTGTGGTATGAGCGAAAGAAAGAGTGTTGGTGCTGCGGCTTACCGAGTTGGGGATGTGACTATGTTCCATCCGAACTGCAAGATGAGGTGTACATTGAGTATATAGCATGCGAGCTTGCATCTTCCGAGAAATTCGAGAGCCGTTTTGACACAGACATGTTCACACAAGACTTGCTTGAAGCGACGACACACTGCACACAGCTATGTGAGGAATGCACATGAGCGGACTGAGAATATGAGGGGATGAGGCACGTGAATCGCAGACAATACGCGCTATGAAGCGAGCACGAATGCAATTTATTAAGCGTGTTTTTGTATGTATTGCATGAATATAATAGAACGTTTAAAAACCGCTGTGTTTGAAAGTGTAACGGGCACAACAACAACTCCCGATACTGTAGACGTAACGCTTGACGTTTTAAGTCCGTCAAGTAAATTTGCAGAGCTTTGTCACCGATTTTTTGTATGCTATGAAAAACTTCAACGCTCATTCAAGTTACACGACAGTTGGCTTTCGGTATGGGACGAGAGAAGCGTTGTGGCAAGTGCGTCTGCGTGTGCACGCATCGTCTCAAAGGCAAATGTGATTGACTTTGACAATTTTAACTGTCGAGTTTTATGTTGCTCCTGCTTTACGCTTTCTTGGAAGTACTCAGAGGACGACCCTTTTATTTGCAATTCTCTCTTTTCTAATCACACGATGTTAACAACGGTGTACTCTTTGCTTTGGTACAAACTTAAGCAAGCTTCTGTATACGAGCGCGACGCACTCACGCTTCACAGATATATTCAATGTGGCGAGCGACACATACTAGAGCGTTTTGAGAATCAGTTATTTCCGACATTCGTTTTAAACCCGCTGGGGTCGGCAGAAATTGTTTTGGAGAGACTGATCTATTCGAGCACCCCGCATTTAGTTATTGCGCGAAAGCTGGCCGGGTTCGCGAATCTATGCGGCAACATAGTGGATATGCCTCTGCACGACATCGACTATGCTTTGGTTCCCCTGACATGCCAGCTCATGCTCGAATGCACCGACCAGGCTGTGGTGTGTTGTTTAAGCGCGTATGTCGAAACGTCGTTCGCAGCTTCGGGTTGCAAGTTGTGTGTAACAAAACTGTTAGATGCATGCATTGCGAATAGGAATCGCTTGCCGGTGCCCGACGCTTCTAAAAGCGAGGATCATGAAGCTCTGCGGTTGCTTTCATGCGAAGTTCTGACGCGGTCGAGGGAGTATATTATGTATTAAGTGTCGGAAAGGCGACTTCGGCTTTTGGAGCGCAAAAGCCGGATATTGACAGTCAGGTCTTCTGTGACTTACGAGAGGCACACACGAGGTCTTCAATATCGGTTCCTCCAAATTTAGGGTGCGGCGGACACACCCGCTCCACGACGGACTCAAAGTATTCCAGAGATTGTTTGAAAATAAAATCGGTCTTCTCGCACTTGCCAAGTTGGTCTCCTCTAACGACCGGTGGGAGTTGGTTGGTTGAGCTTGAGACCAAATCCCGTACAGGGAGCGCCACGCGCCCATTGGCTGCATGCACCGAAAATGGGCACTTGGTTGCGTGTTTGATGCTTTTCGTTACTTCAGCGTCAATGCGTGGAAACAACAGCGACAGCTGCACCTCAAACAGTCTGTTTTTGTAGAAGGCATTTTCAGAAACGGCCTCCTTCATAGCATCAAATGCCGTCTTTCCAATCTTACCCGAGACAGCTGTCGCCACCGATGTTCGCATCTTCTGACGTGCAGTTCGATATACGACGTCGCTGTTAAAATCAAAGTACTTGCAAACGAACGTCGTCACATCGCGTGGCTTGTCCAGTAATCCCACGCCACCTGAACGCTGTGGTGCAACGATCACCTGGTCCCATAACTGAAAGAATAATTTCCATGGGAAACACGGATTAAGGGTACCTGTTTTGAAATCCCTGATGCCATTCGAGGAAACAATCTTGTTGTCGTGTGCCGACGCTTTAGTTATACTCACCCCCTCGAAAAGCGATCGAGTTTTTGAGCTATACTCGACACAGCGCTCGTCGAATACCCACACGTGCACGCCGCGTCGACCAGAGTAAACTGGCATAAAATGTTCGTAATTGAACATCAACTTCAATGTCTCAATGAGGAACTGAGCAGATGCAAACGTTGCTTTCACATACCGATCGTTCTGAAGCTGATCATCCCTTTCAATGGCCAGCCAAGTAACGTCTGTAAGGTCCAAGTCGAACACCACCTCTCTGCCAACTATCTGGCATCTTGGATTCTTCGAAAGTCTGGCCGGCATGTCAAAGATTGCCCCGAGATGCAGCGCCTTAAACCTTTTCTCGAGCATCAAAGCCTTCAAATCAGAGGCCGTTGCACATGAAATTGAACGGCGCCAAATGACCTTGCCATCAATGTCAAGCTCGGCGTCGAATGCCCGATTCTCGGGACGAGCTGACCCGCGCGTGAAAAGACGGTGAATCAACTGCGTCGGAAAATGATATCCATAGTAACTATTAACGTCTCCAGGCATGGAACGAGACACGTCGTCCTCGCCTACAGTGTGGTCAAGGGGTGTGGGAAATCGAGTCCGTTTGTGAGGAGCACAAGGCTCGAGGTGGGTAGAAAAGCACTAACGCGCAACCCCTACCTCAGAAGAAGGGGAAACCCAAAGCGAAACACACCCACACACACATGGTCATGTCAATGGATCTGCAAGTTGACATTGTCCCGCCCACGGATTGGACGAAGGAAGAGAAGGATGAAATTGCAGCCATTCCGTGCTTTAATGTCGTCGGCTCCGGACGTCAGGTACTTCTCATGTTTGAGGGGATCAACGCGGAGAACCTGGCCGTCACGCCACATCCACACGGGATTTCACTGCGCGTGACCAAGACCATGGTGGACCAAGACGGCATGGAAATGGAAGAAGTCGAACTCCTCAACGAGGCGTTGTCCAAAAACTTAGGGATTGCTCTCTCGGAGTTTGGGTTCCCAGAGTTTTCTCTCGTGATGCAGACGGGAAAAGCGCCATAGTCTCTTCCCTTAGAAGGAACTGTGATTCGCACCGTGTGTGGTAGCGCTTGTACCGGGTGACATTCGTATCCAATCGAGTGCACTGCCACATTCGGTCAGGGCGTGTGGTGGCAGAAACGCATGAACTCTGAAGACAGATCACTTTTTAAACCGCATGTAGTCGACTACTTTTCGAATCGTTTTGAAATCACAATGGATAAATTGGCGTTGCTCGAAGAATTCATTCAGATATTCAAAGCGTGTGAATCGGAACTGTTCTCAGACATACTGTTTGTTGGGAAATTAGATGTGAGTCTCATTTTAAAGGAGCTGCGGTGCGTGCATGCATAGGACCAAAGACAATGTCCATGACATATCCAGATTCGATGAGAATCTGGAAATGTGATGGACGGAGGGACCAGGGACCGAGGACCAAAAAACCAAAGACCAAGGACCATGTCCATGACATATCCAGATTCGATGAGAATCTGGAAATGTCAAGGACGGAAGGACCAGGGACCGAGGACCAAAAAACCAAGGACCAAGGACCATGTCCATGACATATCCAGATTCGATGAGAATCTGGAAATGTCACGGATTGTACATTTTTTTGCTCTGTCCGCAAAATGTCCAGATCTGCGCAAGTCGTGGACTTTTTGTGGACGGGCCACCCTCGTCTGGGGAAAAAGCCGCAGGGTGCACTTTTTTTCCGCTCATGACAACGCGCTTGTTTGGGTATACACACAATGCGTATGACTGATTAAATGTAAGATTAGTTAATTTATATTACAATTTCGCGTTGCACCGAGCGGAAAAAAAGTGCACCCTGCGGCTTTTTCCCCAGACGAGGGAGGCCCGTCCGCAAAAAGTCCACGGCTTGCTCAGATCTGGACATTTTGC
>Ga0315315_10003930_pt1 | contig 13704 bp, 9 predicted proteins | sample M140m3416metaG_FD_203699 | JGI IMG/M metagenome (GOLD analysis project Ga0315315, IMG submission 203699) | Ammonia-oxidizing marine archaeal communities from Monterey Bay, California, United States - M1 40m 3416 | ecosystem: Environmental > Aquatic > Marine > Intertidal zone | place: USA...
AGGCACATGGCTCTGCCGGTAGGCTGTGCTTGGTTTTCCACGCAGTGATATGGTGTTCCGAGCCGCCGTAGTGGTCACCGTAGGGATTGCCGTGCCTACCGGTGCATCGGACGCAGGTGGTGGCTTGGAGGGCTCAGGATCGATGAAACCTTCGGGGGTTTCCGCTGTGCAGTGGGAGCGGAATCATGCGCTGCATGATGAACATTGGATTAGGCAAAGACCGTGCTCACGCTGCTGCGACTGAGGGTTCAAGCAAAGCACTTGCGTCAAAGGACTGGTCCGCAGTTTCCATGAAAGTAACGGGGCGCTCACCGTAAAAAGAGGCCCAACCGGTGTAGGTGCTCGGTGGGCCGAACATCATATCGGTCTCTGCCAAAGCGTACATGTCTTCTGTGATATGTCCCGTCCCTTGGGTGACGTCAAGGCCGTCAAACACACCTGGGACGCAGTCCGCGTTGCTGCAGACCAGGAATTTGACGCGTTGGTTGGGAAGTTGGTCAACGATCCGCCGCATCATCGAGGCGTACTGTTCAAGCGAGTAAAAGTAACGGCCATCCATGAAGGTCGCATAATCGCCATGTCTGATGTGGATGCCAACGACGATGTCCGCTTCATTTCGTAATCTCCCGATCAAACGATCCACTGAACTCTGATTGGCTTTTGGCAGGGTAAAGTGTCGACGTACAACAGATGCATGTTTTTGAAATAGAGAATCACTGCGAAACAGCCAACCCGATACGAGCACGTGTCGCTTGCCACGCGCTGCCGAAGCAAATTCCTCTGCAGCCAGATCGCATGACTGTTCGCCACGAATGCGTATCACGCGGAATGGATAATTACGCAATCCTGTGACAGACAAAGCCTTGGTCCCAAACTGGATGGCTTTCGCAAACGCGTAGCGTTGCCACGTTGGCGGGGCAATGTTGCCTGTTGAGAAGTTTGGGTAACGACACCACAGATTTGATGCTGTCGCAGGGAAAAGATGGGCGTACTCCACAAAGCTTGGATTTGCCAATTCGACGCCGTATTCTTCCGCGGCAGCGATTAAGTGTCCGTAAAGAAATAGGCGATTGCCCAACTGGCCGTAATTTCGCGCTATAACGATCATCTCTTCCCTTCCCTGTAAAGCTTCTTTACCGGACTCTAGTGAGCCAGTTCCTTCGTTGGCAAGGTCGTTTGTGAATGGTGGCTATGACATGCGGTGGGCGCCGTAGCTGGCTATGGAGAAACAGGAGATGCTAGCAATGGGTAGAGGCGGGGGATGTGAAGGCAGGGGATGTAGAGGCAGGGGATGTAATGGCCTGTGCTGGCGTCTTGTGATACACGTGAGGTCATGGGGGGCCACTCAGGTGGGGCACAACCTAGGGGAGTTTGCGAAGAGCTTTTTCGTTCAGTCCAGTGAGGTATCAGAGCTACGGGCGCATGATGGCAGGGCTACGGACGCATGATGACGGGGCAGGTAAACCTTTCATCACAAATCCACCGAGAGTAGGAAGCGGTGGAGAACGTTCGTTGATTCAATCGTCAAAATACAAAAGGTCTTTAGCAGCGTGGGGAATGTGGTTTGTAAGTCATCTTGTCGCAGGGGGCGGCGATGACGAACTTGGCCAATGACTTATCTATCTCACAGCAAGCTGGGTAGTGGTTGGTTACCTGAAGCATGATGTCATCCACCACGCCATGTGCCAAATCTAGCTTTGGATGGAGAGAGGTTCCTGGCAGCATTTGCAATTTTCCGGTCGCATTTGCTGTGTTGCTTTTGAAAAGAACAGTTCTGGATGCCGCCATGCTGATCATTTTCGGTACACTTGGAGCATGCTCGACACCAACAGGTTGGCCCTGAAACGTTGCGTAAACGAGCATTTTGCTCGGGGATCATGGGGCCACCATCGTTTTGGAAGATGAGAATGCAGACGAACCGTTGCCCCAGTGACGCAGAGTGGCTGTCTCTGCACAGCAGTTTGATACGCGACAGTGTCCGCAGTGCGATAGCCGAGCATGTTGATGGTTGCGAATACTGTCAGTCCAAGCTTACAGAACTAGAGTTGGACGCAGATGAAAAGCCTGCTTTGGTTGATGATGTTACTCGTATTTGGCAGAACACTAGTCCTCAGCAGCGTGGTTTGGGAGATTGCGAAACCCGTCATGAATCAACTGGGGCAGACGAGTCTGCCGATCAAGGTAGCTTTGAAGTGGATTCAATGAGTGAATCGTTGCATGAAGCGACGGTACACCAGACCATTGCAGGCAATGTGGGGGTGAATCTCCGTGAGGAACAGTCACGTCGTTCAAGTCCGGTTCCCCTTTCTGATTCAGATGAGATTCCGGAACTCGAAAGTGGGAGTCGGTATCGTGTTTCAGGTGAGATTGCACGCGGGGCGATGGGAGCGGTCTTGCGCGGTCGCGACACAGATCTAGGCCGAGATCTCGCAATTAAGGTTTTGTTGGATTGTCATAAAGATAAACCGCGTGTCGTTCAGCGATTTATCGAAGAGGCACAGATTGCAGGTCAGTTGCAGCATCCGGGGCTTGCTCCCGTCTATGAACTGGGGCAAGCGGCTGACAAGCGACCATTCTTCAGTATGAAGTTGATCAAGGGAAAACGCTTGCGACGTTACTTTCACAACGCAAGAATCCTCAGGAGGAGCTGGGGAAGTTCTTGGGGATCTTTGAGCAAATCTGCCAGACACTTGCTTATGCGCACAGTCGCGGTGTAATTCATCGGGATCTCAAACCAGCCAACATCATGGTCGGTGCTTTTGGCGAAGTTCAGGTCATGGATTGGGGGCTCGCAAAAGTTCTCGTCGTAAAGGATGACCGCGGTGACGGTGCAGCCAACAGGCAATCGGTGGATCAGAGTGTGATTGCAACTCGCCGAAGCGGTACTGAAGTGGAAGGTGAAGTGACGGCAGTCGACAGTAACCTTAATGCTCAGACGCTGATGGGGACCGTACTCGGAACGCCTTCGCACATGCCACCTGAACAAGCGTTGGGAGAAAACGATAATTTAAGTGAGCGGGCTGACGTATTTGGGCTCGGTGCCATTCTCGCTGAAATTTTGACAGGTGATCCTCCCTATGTCGGTACGTCAGGAACAGAAATTCTGCGTCTTGCAGCACGAGGCAAGGCGGGGCCATGTTTCGACCGACTCGACGCATCCGAAGCCGACACTGAGATTGTTGAACTTGCTAAGAGTTGTCTTGCACCGGAAACCGAAGATCGTCCGGGTGGTGGTGTTGAGCTTGCTGACCGAATGTCTGGTTATCTCGAGTCGGTACAGAATCGGCACACCGAACCAGAACTAATTACCCAACCCATTCCTTTATAAGCGTGTATCTGAAAATGGGGTCATTCCAGTACGACGCAGATCGCACGACGCAGATTTGTCGATGGTGGATGTGCTCGGGGCCTGTGCGGTATTTCTGAGTTGTTGTGCTCTAGGGCCGATTCATCACGTGGATAGTGATGTTTCGGAAAGCAACTGGGCCGTGGTCGCCTTGAAACATCAGTGGGCCTCCTGAAGGGCTTTCCTTGCCTGTGACGCCGGATGGGGTCGGACCATTCATTTCTACATTTTCGTGCAGTATCTGTCCGTTTAATTCGACTTTGATGAACTTTGCTTTTTCAGTGCGTGTGCCTGTGCTGTCGAAACGAGGAGCACGGAAGTCGATCACGTATTTATTCCAAGTGCCGGGTTCTGTCTGAGCATTGGTCCGTGGCGGTGCCGCTCCGTAAATCGCCCCCATGTCTCCGCCGTTCAGGTCCTGTTTTCCAAAGCTGTCGAACACCTGTACTTCGTATTCGCCCATCACATAAATGCCAGAATTTGAACCTTTGGGTACCATGACTTCCAGTTCGATTCGCACGTCAGAGTACTTTTGCAGCGTGAAGATATCCACGCCTCTGCCCTGTGTGTTGATCAACGCTTTGCCACCCTTGTTGGCAACGATTTGTTGTTTGTCTTGTTGCTTCAGGGCAGCCGTGCCGATTTGCCAGTGACTGCGGGATGTCGGTTCTTTCGTTGTCCAGTTCGAAAGGTCCTTTCCGTTTAGCGGAGCAATTTTTTCGTCTGCTGCTGCCAATATTGGGACTACGACGCAGACCAGGGTGATGACCGTTTGTTTTCGACATTGAAGCATGTGGGACTTTCTGTTGTTCGAGTGTCGGCGGGCCGTCTCAATATACCTGAGTTTTGTGCCAGTGTTCGTGTGCCGGTCATCGGGAGCGAGCGTTGTTGGTTCGTCACTTTGAGGTACAATTTAACGAACTAATAACAGATGCAGGTAGGTCATTAGGTCGGTGGCGCAAGCTATCTCACGCATGAAAATTCCACTACTGAGTTCTCTTCTGTATTTCATCTTTTGCGGATTTTCATTCGCTGAGCAGGTTGCGTTTGAGAAGCTCACCTTGACGGAAGAGTTTCACTCCGAAGGGATCGCAGTCGCTGACTTGGATAAAGATGGTCAGGCTGATGTTGTCTCTGGGCCCTATTGGTACCGAGGACCTGGTTTTCGCGAACGCCAGCGGTACGCAGCAGGAAACACTCTGTCGATCAAAGGTTACTCAAAACACTTTTTTACATGGACGTACGATTTTAACGAGGATGGTTTTGTCGATATCCTCGCCGTCGGAATGCCGGGTGATCCTGCCTTGTGGTTTCAGCATCCTGGAACTGACTTGGAGTCTGGGGCACATTGGGTTAAGCGTAAAGTTCATGATGATATCAGCAACGAATCACCCGAGTTCATTGATATCAATGGTGATTCCATTCCTGAACTGGTTTGTATTCATCGTGGTGCTTACGGCTATATCAACCACGAGGTGAATGAACGGCAAGTGGAATTTTCATTCACGCCGGTCACACCAAACCTGAATTACGGACGGTTTACACATGGAATGGGAATCGGGGACATCGATGGTGATGGGAAACCTGATTTGTTGGAAACCAACGGATGGTGGCATCAGCAGTCGGTTGGTGAACTTTTTAAGTTCCACCCTTATCGTTTTGCACAGAGTGGCGGTGCCCAGATGTTTGCCTACGATTTTGATGGTGACGGCGACAATGATGTGATCAGTTCACAGAATGCACATGGGTTTGGATTGAAGTGGTTTGAGCATCGGAGCGATGGAGGCAAAATTGATTTTATTCCTCGGGTCATCATGTCAGACAAAACTGCTGACAATCCGCTGGGGCTCGCGGTTTCACAGATGCATGCTGTCGGACTCGTTGACATGGATGGTGATGGAATCAAAGACATCGTCACAGGAAAGCGATACTGGGCTCACGGTGGAAATGATCCGGGGGCTGAACAGTTGCCGATACTGTTCTGGCTAAAGACGATCCGCAACAAGGACAGGGTGATTTTTGAGCCACACCTGATCGATCTTCGTTCGGGAGTGGGAACTCAGATAACCGTTGCTGACATCAATCAGGATGGCAAGACGGATATTGTTACCGGGAACAAAATGGGTTCCTTCATCTTCTTGCAGAGTGAACGCGAAACGCCGTTGCAGAGGGATCCTCAAATGCTGCTTGCGGGGACAGGGCTTTTCAAAGAGAACATTCGGACAACTGAGCCATTGAATCCAGAAGAGCAGGCAAACACCTTCATTCTTCCACAGGGTTTTGAGATACAACTGGTTGCCTCTGAGCCAGAGATCGCCAAACCGATGAATATTGCGTTTGATGAGCGAGGGCGTTTGTGGGTGAGTAGTTCACTGGAATATCCGTTCGCCGCTGATGAAGGATCAAAACCGCGAGATGCAATCAAGATTCTTGAGGATGCCGATGGCGATGGGCATGCGGAAAGTGTCAAGACCTTTGCCGATGGCTTGAATATCCCGATGGGATTATTGCCGTACGGTGAAGGAGTTATTTGTTTCAGTATCCCTCATATTTGGTACCTGCGGGATACTGACGGCGATGACAAAGCAGACAAGCGAGAAGTTCTTTACGGGCCTTTTGATACGACCAACGATACGCACGGCATGTGTAACAGTTTTATGTTGGGAAACGATGGCTGGATCTATGCCTGTCATGGCTTCTCGAATCAGTCCGAAGTGTCAGGGGAAGATGGGCACACGATCAGGATGAACTCGGGAAATGTGTTCAGATTCAAGCCAGACGGTTCGCGGATTGAATTGGTTTCAAATGGCCAGGTCAACCCGTTTGGCATGACCATCGATTCACACGGTGACATCTTTACCGCTGACTGTCATACCAAACCGATCAATCTTGTGATGCCCGGTGGGCACCATGATAGTTTTGGTAAGCCCAGTGATGGGCTCGGATACATCCCAGAGGTGATGGATCACCTGCACAACTCGACCGGGATCGGTGGAATTGCTCTGGGTGAACACTCTGTGTTCCCGCCGGTCTATCAACGCAGCACCTTTGGTGGCAACGTCGTGACTGGGCGAATCAATCGAAATCAACTGATGTATCAGGGTTCCAGCATGCGTGCTCGCGAGGAATCTGATTTTCTGATCCCAAGTGATCCGTGGTTTCGACCGGTGCACCTGCTGTTTGGACCCGATGGCGCCCTTTATATTGCTGATTTTTACAACCGAATCATCGGACACTACGAAGTTGACCTTGATCATCCCGGGCGAGATCGAACACGCGGCCGAATTTGGAAGGTGGTTTTTACGGGGCATGAAGGTCGTCGCGATGTACCTGATCTACCGCAAGTGCAAGCCGGGGAGTTGCGGAATCTTGATGGCATGCTGCGGCGGTTGAAGGAGGCCAACCGTGTTCAGGCTCGCGTCATTGAAAAGCAGATGTTGGAATTCCTGAGGCAGGATGCCAATGGCGACGCACTGCTCGGGATCGCCTTGCAGAAACGTCGTCAGCTTGGAGGTGATGAGAATGCCAAGGCAGTGATCAGCGCGACGAATGTGCTTCGGATGCTGGGCAGGATCGACTTGAGTGATCGAGTTGTTAAGCAGCTCTACGCTTCAGTTGAGATGAATTGCCACCTTTTCCAAATGCTCGCCAATGACGGGATTGATAACATCGAACCTGATGAAGTGCGTGGCACGTTGCGATTGGGATTGGCGGCAGCATCACCAATGGTTCGGAGGTTTGCCGCCATGGCGGCTGCGAAACGAGCGGAGATTGATGTCACGCCCGAGTTGATCCAGCTACTCAATGAGGCAACCAGTATTTCGGATCCGTTTCTGGTTCATGCTTTGAAAATCGCCCTGCGCGAACAGTGTAAAAATAATTCAGACAGGTTTCTTCGCGTTGCACAACAGGTGAATGCACATGGTGTGTCTGCGTTTGCTGAAATCTGTCTCGCCGTGAAGACGCCGGCCGCAGCAGATTTTATCTTGCAAAAACTCGATCAGTTATCTGCTCAGGATTCGAAACAACTGGACAGCTTTTTGACCTTTGCAGCGACGCATGCTCAAGTTGGTTCAATTGATCGTATCGTTGAGACGTTGGAACGGGAGCACCGGAGCGATTCCGGTTTCCAGTTGAAAATACTTAATAGTCTGCGTCGTGGCGTTGAGTCCCGGAATCTTGAATTACCGGAATCGATGAAACGGCTGGCTTCGGAGATCGCTGGCAGATTGCTTGGGCTGCCCTCCGCAAAGTGGCACCTTGGCGATTCCGGTATCAAGAGCTCCAGCAAAGGAGACGCGGTGCCATTCACTATTCGCAGAATCTCTTGTGCAAGCGGTGAACAGAAACTGTTTATCGACACGCGATCACGAGGTGAATCGCTGACGGGAGTTCTTCAATCAGCTCCTTTTGTTCTGACTGATGAATTCAGTTTCTCGATTGCCGGTCATGATTCAACGGCCAGCAGCGATCACGAATTCAATTTGGTGCGATTGATATCAGTGACTGGTGAAGTTGTCCTCAAGATGGTCCGTGTTCCTGCCAATGACATTGCTCAGCCAGTGTCGATCGATACGAGGGATTTCCGAGGTAAGCAGGCTTACGTGGAAATTCGGGATCAATGCCCAGCCGACGCATTTGCTTGGATTGCGGTAGGCGACTTTCAGTCACACCCTGAGCTTAATCCGCTGCCCGGTTGGCACGTTAATTCTGAAAATGACGCGTTTCAATGGAGTTTTCATGAGCAGGAGTATCCTGCCGCAGTCAGCGCGGACGAAAATATTTTCGTCCTGACTGAAAGACGAGTTTCGAGTGACGGGCAGCAAAATACACCCCTGTGGAGCAGTATTGTCCGTGGAGAGTCCAAGACAGGTGTGTATAGAAGTGAGCCCTTTGCTCTTGATGCAAGTTTTAGTTTTTATTTAGCGGGCCATATTGGCGTGCCGGCGCAGCCGGCCAACGATGCGAATTATATTCAGTTGCGATTGGCTGATTCTGGCAAGGTTGTCCACAAGGCTTTCCCGCCACGCAATGACCAGGCATCGTTTTATGAATGGAACACTGCTGCTTGGAAAGGGAAAACCGCGTTTGTTGAAATCGTCGACCAGGATAACGCGGGCAGTTATGCCTGGTTGGCAGCGGGGCGTTTTTCAGTTCCAGAGTTGAATCCATCCGAGCAGTTGGGTGATCGCCAGCTCGCCTGTCAGGTGATTGATGATTTCGGGCTTCAGCGGTTGCATGAAGATGTGATGCGTCTGTTACGCTCTACCAAGAGCAACCAGCTCAGATCACGATTGTGTCAAACGCTGATTCAGTTGAATCGTGATTTGAAAGGTCGATCGATTTTTGACGTCGGCGCGAAGCTTGCAAGCACTTCAGGGATCCACGACGCTGCTGAAAATCGGTTGGTTAATGCGATCGTTGAGTTCGACAGGGAGTCAATGCAAGAGTTGATCATGAAGTCGATGCGAACAATGTCCATCGGGGAACAGGAAAGCATTGCTGATCTCCTGTCTGCGGACGCAGAAGGCACCAGATACTTGCTGCAACTTCTTGAAGCTGGCACTGTCTCAACTGCGGTACTTCGTAATGCAACTGTTTTGGCGAAGCTTCGTACGCACCAGCGAGGAGAGTTGAACTCCAAAATCGACCAGCTTGTTGCAAGAATGCCGGACACCAACCCGGAACTGGACAAGCTTATCATGCGTCGCAAGCAACTGCTGATGGCGTCAGATGGGAATGTTGAACAAGGACGAAAAGTGTTTGTGAAAAACTGTGCCAACTGCCATCAACTGGCTGGCCAGGGGGCACAGGTGGGGCCCAACCTCGATGGAATTGGAAATCGGGGCTTGGATCGTTTAGTGGACGATATTCTGTTACCAAACCAGAATGTGGACGCAGCTTTTCGTGCATCGTTGATTTCAACGATCGACGGGCGTCTTCTCAACGGATTTGTCAGAAAAACCGACTCGAAATCCCCGCAGGTCACGATAGTTGACAGTCAGGGGAAAGAGATTGTGATTCGTAAGGATCAGATTGAGGAGCAGAAAATGACCACTGTGTCTCCCATGCCAGCGAATTTTGTAGAAACAATATCGGAGCAACATTTCGTTGACCTACTGGGGTACCTGCTGGGGAACCGGAAGTAGGGGTAAGCCAATGGTGGAAACGAACATTGGGTTCTGCTCGTTGCCTGCGAACAAGAACCGGTAGTTGCCAGGTGCCTATCGAAAGCCTTGGCTGGCAACTGATGGCTCCAGTTCGCAGGTAACATCAACAGGTGGAACAGCAGATCCACCACGGGGCGATCGTTGTTTGCATCTGGTTGTGGTGTGATTACTGGTTGAGTGATTCCTCAATCACTTCGCTTCCTTGATGCGTTCCAAGTGCGCCCCAGAGACCGTAGGGGCTCTTGCTGCCCGGGGATCTTGCGCCTGTTCCATTCCATACAACGTTGCCAGCAGTGCGGTCGCCGGCCTCGACTGAATCTGTCATGAAGATCACGGCGCCGTCACCCATCAGCACGTGTGCACCACCGACGTGTCGACTACTTGGGCCATAAATGCCCATGGTGTAGGTGTTGTTGCCATTACTGCAGACAGGACCATTGGGTGGGATAATCGTGGTGATTCCCGTGTTGACCGCCTGCCCATTCATCCACTTGTAACCGCGTTGAACTTGCGTGCTATTGCCCGCGAAATCACCGGTAGGAATCCAGTGGCGTGGGCGTTCCGGATCGATTTGAAGGTAGCAGCGGCTGGGGTTGTGAAGTATCCCACCCTGTTGGATCACGCGGGTGGTGATGTCGTTGTCTCCGAGATCTGTGTTGATTTCACCTCCCATGATGGTGTTTGCGAGACCATCGAGCACATCACGGAACTTGCAAAGCGTTCGTGGTCTGAACATGCCGCGATTGGTTCCGCGGCAACGTCCTGCGCGTACCTTGGCAACGATGCCTGTTTGGTTTTTGGGGCCTGTGTTCTGAAATTGAATCGAATCGCCAATGCAAGCTGCGTAGTTAGTGCGACCTTGAGCCGGCAATCCGTTTCCAGGGTCACTGGGGCATCGATAAGTGGGGATGTTTACCAACCAGGGATCATAACGGTGCTGAGCATGGTCGGCCAAAGACATCGCTACTTGGGGACCCATGGCATTGAAAAAGAGTCCCGGTGTCTGCTTTGACTGATACGGATTGCTTATCTCCTCCCAAAGTGCTTGCTGCTCAACGAAAGGAAGTAATGGAACTAAAATGCTGAGGTTGTGGAAGTTGTTGCCGCCGCCGGCAGACCCGGGTGCGACAGGCCGGCGGGCCATCAGGTTGTTTGTGCCTGGTGGCCGAACGGTACCCCCACGCATCATGGGCAGACGTTTGAAATTGGAATGGTAATTGTGCAAGCCGAGACCGATTTGTTTGAAGTTGTTGCTACAACTCATTCGGCGAGCAGCTTCACGTGCCGCCTGAACAGCCGGCAGTAAAAGCCCAACGAGGACTCCGATGATCGCTATAACAACTAATAGCTCGACCAGTGTAAACGCGGTCCGCTTTTGAAGATTGTGCATCTGAAATTGCGCCTTGTTCTTTAGTAAAGCAATGTAAAATGTTAGATGAGCATGAAGGTGCTTTCGATCTCACTTGAACGGGCAAGCGAGATTACTGTTCTTCTTCGTCTTCTCTTGTCTCGTCCGATTCCGAACCATCACTGCTGAAGGCTTCCTCGGGGTTTTCTTGAAGGTATTGATCGATAGCGTCGCCACTGGTTTGGACTGGCGTTGTGTCTTTGCTACTGCAGCCACTGATTGCAAATGTGAGGAGAATGGCCAAGTGCAACAAAACGCAGAGCGGAGATCGTAAATAAGTGCGCACGGAGAACTCTCTTTCCATGAGGATCGCTGATGAAATGCAAAACTAATCGCGTCAACATAGTTTCATACGAAGCGTGAGTCAAAATTTACTGGTTGGTCATTGAGTGAAGCAGGGGCATGCGCGAGCCGTTTCAGCTCGCATTCGAAGGGGCGGAGTCTGCGGAGGGAGTGCGTAAACAGGTGGGGCAATGGTTTAGATAGGCGGCGGGGGGAGACAATCTTTGGGCGTTGGGAGGTGCTGGCTGGGACTTTGGATGCCGGGAATGCATGGTTGGGGAACGCTAAACTCGCATGGCTCACGATGGCTTTAGCCCCATGATCGAGAGGAATTCGACATCAGGTTTAATCACGTCACAGGAGACCAGGCTGGCTGTGTTTGGGCAGAGGCCGAATCTTATGACGCACCATTCTGAAGCTTGATTTAACTTGGTAACTCGCCTAACAGCCCAAGTGCAGTGAAGACGCAACTGTTCCAGAAGGCCGTTTTGAGTATCTGTTTACCTTGGCAAAGCAGCGGGGATTTTGGCCCGCGATGCAGACAAAAAGAAGAAAGCCGCCTCGACCGCCGGGTTGTCTCCAGAGGACCGCCACCACCGCGAACTCTATCGCCCGGGCACCTCATTGTTCGCCGCTGGGGCTGAGGTGATCCGAAGGTATCCGTGAAGGTGCGTTTTAGAGCAGAATCTGCCAAAAATACTTCGAAAACGCCGGGTGAGAGCGAAGGCGATGTCGCACTGCCCACGTGGGGGAATCCAACGAGTCGGTAACGGTGTGTGCCCCCTGCACCGCTTTTTGCTGGTCTCACGAAGTTTTGCTGGTGCCAAGAAGTTTTGCTGGTGCCAAGAAGTTTTGCTGGTGCCAAGACGTTTTGCTGTCGCAAGAAGTTTTGCTGGTCCCGCGAACTCTTGTTGTCCAGGGGAGATGGGGCGGTCAATGCCGCCAGAAAAGCAGATTCAGGTTTCAGGTTTCAGGTTTCAAAACGTATCCAAAGGGAGGGAGTCGAACGAATTCCGCGGAGATTTCAAGTTGAGGCGCGAGTCGTTTTGGTCTCGTCGATTAGCGGTGGACGCTGAAGCCCGCAAAAGATGTTTTTGGAGAGTTGGTCTTAAATCGGGGGTAAGTAGGCAGTCGCTGTCGGATGCCGCTTAATTTTGGCTGACCTGATCAGTGATCAGTGATCAGGTACTCGGGCGCTTCGCAATCATCGCTTGTTTTCTCAGACTTCTTGTTCGGATTTCTTATGGTAGGTCGTCAAATCGGTCATTTTGTTGTCGCCAAACCGCTTGGCTCGGGCGCGATGGGTGAGGTGTTTCTCGCATCCGACCCGAAATTGGACCGTAAAGTTGCGTTGAAGTTACTTCCAGATCGACTCTGTGGTGATGAAGCATTGCGTCAAAGGTTTCTGCTTGAGGCCCGGTCTGCCTCGGCAGTCAATCACCCCAATGTTTGCACCATTTATGAAGTGGGGGAAACTGAATCAGGGCAGCCATTCATTTGTATGGAGTTCGTCGATGGGGAAACTTTGGAGGCGAAGTTGGCAGAGGGGAATGGGTTGCCTTTGGAAACCGCGATCAACTTGACCAACCAACTTCTTACTGGACTTGCTGTCGCGCACGGGCACGGAATTGTGCACCGGGACTTGAAGCCCGGAAATATAGCGATCAACAGCCAAGGGCTTCTGAAGATTCTGGATTTTGGTCTGGCTAAGCGGTCCACGATTAGCGATCCGTCTGGTGATGTCGATCAAACGACGGACCTGACATTAACGGGAAGCATTCACGGGACCCCCAGTTATATGAGCCCGGAACAGGCATCCGGTGGCAGTGTGGACCATTTGAGTGATATCTTCAGCACAGGGGTGATGCTGTATCAATTCTTGACAGGGAAGTTGCCGTTTGCCGGCCGGTCCTTGCATGAAACACTCAGCAAGATTTTGCATGACGAACCCGAGAAACCGACAGCACTCAATCCGCGTGTGAATGCCAAAGTTGAAGAAATTATTCTGAAAGCATTGAGCAAGGAAAAGGTAAAGCGTTATTCATCTGCGGACGAATTTCTTGATGCCTTGGCAATCGCAGTGGAAAGCAAAGGGGCCTCATCTGTCCCTGTATCAAGCGGGTCACCTGCTGAGAGTGATGTCTACCTTAGTTATGCAGGCATCGATGATCAGTTTTTCGCGGGCGACGATGAGGGGTGGATTTCCCGTTTTCATCGAAATCTTCAGGTCAAGTTACAGCAATTGACTGGCCGGGAAATCAATGTTTTTCTGCCAGCACGCTCGGCTGGAAATGATGATGCTGAAAATCCGCTGTTGAATGAGATACCCCAAGCTAAGTCCTTTCTTTCAGTTGTCTCACCACCTTTTGCATCTTCTGCTGTGTGCAGCAACGAGGTGGAGGCGTTTGTAAACAATCAGGCATCCGCGCAATCCAAACTGATCAAGGTGGTCAAGGCACCGGTTGATGAAACGCGTCTCAGTAGCATTGGCGACGGAG
>Ga0315315_10003933_pt1 | contig 13702 bp, 9 predicted proteins | sample M140m3416metaG_FD_203699 | JGI IMG/M metagenome (GOLD analysis project Ga0315315, IMG submission 203699) | Ammonia-oxidizing marine archaeal communities from Monterey Bay, California, United States - M1 40m 3416 | ecosystem: Environmental > Aquatic > Marine > Intertidal zone | place: USA...
CCGTAATTGCACGATTCTCTGGGATGCAGGCGATTCACAACCTGCTGAACACAATTAAGGATGGCAAATCGAAACGCTTCGAGTCGTGGCTATCTCGCGATCTACTTTCGCTATTCAGCGAACAATCAGCGTGGTCGACCAACCTAAAAAAAGTCCACCTGAAAAAGAGATAAACGCTGCCGGCTTAACGCTTACTCTCATTCCTCCATTTCACTCTTTGAGTGCTAATCCAGAAACCTATTCTCAAAATCTAATCACTCTCAACTCTTGGAGAATTCCATGTTGTACGCTTATCACAAGTGTCACTATTTTGCGGTCTTCATGCTCGCCTCATTCATTGGATGGCAGACCGCATCTGCTCAACACAACCACCATCCAGCAATGGATAGTGAGTTCACTGATCTCGCGAGCTTGGGGATGTCCCACGGCAGCAACCATACTGGTCACGATGGACTTGTTGGTGGCAGGACCGCAATTACCACCGAAGCCGTGCTCTGCTACAACCAATTGCGACATTTCGTCGGTCTGGGCCATGTCACGATCGATGACGTAGGTGCGTGGGCGTTTGCAAATTCCCTGACCAACAACGCCCAAGCCTGGGGCAACGACCAGCAAGGCGTCGGTATTTGGTACGCGATGCAAGGCGCCAAGGTCGGCTGGATGGCCGATAGTACGTTTGATCCGCAAGTCGTCGCGGACATTTCACGAACGGCAAGATTAGGCGATTCCGCCGATGTCATGGCCATGGTTGTTCAGTACGGCCACGAAGGTTTCGCGGACTACCTGATTGCGAATGGCTATGAAGAGACGTTCATCAACACCTTGAAGATGGAACCGCACTACGCGGGCTGGATGCATGATCGGGCGCACGGCATGCTGCCGATCGAAGGTGTGGCTATCGCTCATGACGTCAACCATCTGACCGTACTGAGCCATGACCAAATGCAGCCATTCATGAATGACACCTGGGACTGGCCGCAGTGGCCAGCACTCGAGGTCTCGGAGGCCCGTGTACTTGAGTACTTCCAGAGCATGGTCGTCCTGGGAGACCCTCTGGGATACCATTTGGAAGACCTTGGAGGCCCCCCAAGCATTGGTGATGATCCGGCAGATCCACCAACTAATGACAGCCCTGAAGTGCCACCGGTCGACGACTCAACAACCTACTACATCGATGATATCGCAGTCGAGGTCGATGGAGAGTTGTGGTGGGGAGGCTTCACCGCGATCATCGCCGTTCGCAACGAATCTGACACCATGCTGAATGATTGGGAATTCCGCTTTCTCAGTTCCCACATCATTTCGCAGGACCAATGGGGCTGCACGGTTGAGACAATCGATCTGGGCGGTGGTCTCTACGAGCATCGCGTCTCGGGCTACGAATGGGGTCAGTCGATACCCGCTGGTGGAACCATGTACGTCAGCTTCAATGGAAGCCAAGGTCTGCCCTTGGGTAATTCAGGGCAACTCGATGCAGTCAGCCTGTTCGATGGCGGCTGGATCGATGACTTTGAAACGACGAATTCACCGGCAACCGATCCGCCAACGGATTCGCCATCGGGCACTTCTGACCGCGTTTCGGCCGACGTTGATGGCCAGTTATGGTGGGGTGGCTTCACCGCGGCACTCGCCGTGAACAATGAAACGGATGGAAAGCTCAATGACTGGAACTTCCGTTTCCTCAGTACCCACACGATTGCCGGTGCACCTTGGGGTTGCCGCGTCGCAACGACCGACTTGGGTAATGGCCTGTACGAACACAACGTGACAGGAGCGGAATGGGCGAAATGTATCCCCGCTGGCGGCACTGTGTATGTCGGGTTCAATGGCAAACAGGGAACGTCCCTTGGTAACAGCGGCGTGCTCGATGCCGACGGACTGTTTGATGGCGGATGGATCGGTGACTGATTGAACTGATAATTCTCTGTGTGCATATCAACCAGTGCGTATCCAAGTTGATTGGTGCGCGCTGGCCAGGGTGGCGGAGCAGGTGAAGGATATAAGTAGGCCTGCCGTGGATTTAAGATAAGTTGACAAACGTGAGTAGCAAGATTGGACATTCATCTGCGCCGCCGGTTAGAATTGCCCTCGAGGTTGTTCTGAGCTTCTACAAACGTGCTTTCATTCTCGTTTGAATTAGTCACTGATTCGGGAATTCGCAAGCATGAACATTCACGAGTCTGATAAAGCGTCAGTTCCCAACGAAAACCGATTCCAGACAACTCAATGGAGCATGATTCTTCATGCTGCAGACCCTGATTCTTCCGAATCGCAGGCAGCTCTCGCAACCCTTTGCGAAGCATACTGGTTTCCGCTTTACGCGTACGCTCGTCGACGAACCGACAATGAGCATATGGCACAGGATCTTACCCAGGGCTTTTTCGTCTATCTGCTTGAGAAGCAGAGTTTTTCCAAGCCAAGCTTAGAACGCGGACGATTTCGTTCCTTCCTGTTAACTGCCTTCAAGAATTTCATGGCAAATGAATGGAACAAAGCCAACAGCAAAAAGCGGGGTGGAGACCAAACGCTGATTTCACTCGATTTTGACGACGGCGAAACCAGATTCCAAATCCAACCCGCCATATCCATGAATCCGGACAAAGCATTCGATCGACAATGGGTTCTGACCGCCTTGGACCGTGTCCTGAACCAGCTTCGACAAGAACTAAGCGACCGCGGACAGTCGAATGCTTTTGAAGAGCTGAAAAGCACGCTGACTGAACAAGGAAGCGACTCTTTATATGTGAGCGTTGCCCAAAAGCTGGACATCACCCCGAACGCCGCGAAACAAACTGCCTACCGCCTGCGTCTCCGTTATCAGCAACTATTTCGCAGCGAAATAAGCCGCACAGTGGAGGATCAATCGGAAATTGATCCCGAAATCCACCGTCTTTTGGATGCACTGTCAGAATAAATCAAGCATTTTGGAATTTCCGCGTTACTGAAACCCCGAATGACTGTAGTGCCTATGCAACAGCACTTTGCCCCTACATGAACTTAAATCATGAATGAACCCTCCGTTTGCTCCCAATGCAGGTCAACCGTCCCCCAAGATGCTCCCAATGGGCTGTGCCCTAGATGCCTTGTACTGGTTGGCCTCGGGCCACAAGCACCGGAGGACAGTGCAAATCAGGCAACGGTCGACATCGACACGACCGCAAATACCGAATTTCACTCGTTGCAAAATCTCGAGTCCGTTTTCCCAAACCTCGAATTCATCGAGTTGCTCGGGCGAGGTGGTATGGGTGTCGTCTACAAAGCGAAACAGAAGGAACTTGGTCGCATCGTCGCAGTCAAGATCCTATCGCCCGAGGTGAGAGGCAAACCGGCTTTCACCGATCGCTTCGAGCGCGAAGCAAAAGCAATGGCAAAACTCAATCATCCAAACATCGTCACTATTCACGAGTTTGGTAAACGGGATTCCCTTTACTATCTACTGATGGAGTTTGTCGATGGACCAAACCTGCGGCAATTCATGCAGAGGGAACGCCTATCACCGACCGAAGCGTTAAAAATTGTGCCGCAAATCTGCGATGCCCTTCAATACGCTCATAACACCGGTGTCATCCACCGTGATATCAAGCCGGAAAACATGCTGATCGATTCACGGGGCAATATAAAAATTGCCGACTTTGGGCTATCAAAATTAATGCGACAGGAAGAAATCGACCTGTCCCTAACCGGTGATCATCAAGTCATGGGAACCCCGCTGTACATGGCACCAGAACAGATGCACCAAACAAAATCAGTCGACCACCGAGCCGATTTATATTCACTGGGAGTTGTGTTTTACGAACTACTAACAGGCGAAATGCCGGTCGGCCGCTTCGATCCACCCTCGCAAAAATCTGGAATCGATAGTCGCCTCGATGAGATTATTCTCAAAACTCTTGAAGGACAGCCAGAACGGCGATACCAAAACGCAAGTGAAATCAAAACAGACATTGAATTGATCTCTGCATCCACTGCAAACGCATCCACTGCAAACGCAAACAAGGAACACAACGATCAAGCCGTAACGAAAGCGACCGACGCTCTATTTTCCCGGCGTTTGACTTGGATTCTCGCAGCGATGTGGATGATTTGGGCAACGCTTATCATCCTTGGACAAGCCGCATATTTAATGAAATTTGAGTGGTATTTCGACAAGCAGGACTTCCTGTACAAGATGCTGGCTTGGGGGATGGGTATTACCACTACCTGGCTGGCGTTCTTTTTTCTGCAGTGGTGGTATGTCCTTGCCAAGCCCAAAAATGAACCTAGAAGCCTGCAAGGTTTTTTCACTTTATGTCAGACACCTGACCCGCGTCACCTTCGCATGTGGGGATTCATCATTCCCGGAGTGATTGGTGCCAGTGCCATTGGCCTGTCGGCATCCTATTGGGGAAACGACATCGTACAAACGGTGACCATGTCTCTGATTTTCCTCGCGGCACCCATTCTAGCGGCAATGGCATGTGTTTGGACCTACGGATTTCCCTCACCATCCGACCATGATTCTCACTCATCTTCCGACTGAGCCCAACGCAAGAACCTCGGACAATTGGCTGCAACGGACAAAGGGGTCAACGCCGCTAAATAATTAAACATCGAGGTGATGACAGAAAAAATCAAACTTGCATCAGCAGCCCCACCACCAAAACTCGCCCCAAAATGATTACCGGACGAGTACAATCTCTTCACTACAGCAGCTTGTATCTTCCTCGAGGCATTAGCACCCAACTTTGACAATGATGTACCCGATTCAGCAATCGTTGAAGCCCCGCTGATCCCTTGCACCACAAACATCTGTCCATTGTAGGTCATGAGCTACACCAAAAGTGACGCCACACGAGCGGGCAAGAGATTTGCCGACGCACGCGAACTGTTTCCTAACGATCAAGACCAATCGAAAACCGCCTTTCTCACAATTTGAAACGAAGACATGATTTCCCTGCGCAACACGTTTAGTCTTGCAATTGCAATGATCGCGATCAGCTTCACTATTGACCATTGCAAGGCCGACGAAACAATCCGCGTGCTCTGCTACAACATTCACTACGGCTTGGGTACGGATGGTGTCTATGATGTGGAACGTTTGGCGAAAGTGATCAAACAGTCACGTCCTGATTTCGTTGCATTGCAGGAAGTCGATGTGGGGGTGAAGCGTTCAGGACAAGTACACCAAGCCCGGCGACTTGCAGAACTCACTGGCATGGCTGTTCGCTTTGGGCCGACACAGCACTACGAAGGCGGACTTTTTGGCAATGCAGTTCTGACGCGCCACGAGATTCTCGATGTACTCATCCAGCCCTTGCCTTACACGGAGAGCACACCGGAAAAAACGACCTATCCGCGCGGTGCGATTGCAGTAACCGTTCGCACATCAGACGACGAACGTCTGCGTTTTATCAGTACCCATTTCCAACACAACGTGCCCGAAGATCGCGTTGCAGAAGCCCACGCAATCAACCGGCTGTTCGCGAGAGACAAAGATTCGATGCCGACAATTTTGGCAGGCGACATGAACGCCAAACCGGAGGCAGAGCCCGTTAAGACCCTACTCTCAAAATGGACATGTGCCATCGAAGCTGTGCCAGTGGCATCCTCACCTGCAACCGCTCCAAAGTCGCGTATCGACTACATTTTCTATCGCAAGGCCGACCGTTTTCGTCTGCTGAGTACCAAAGTGATCGATGAATCATTGGCATCAGACCACCGCCCCGTTTTTGCCGAATTGGAATTGCTGGCCCCGCAACAGCCCTGAACCATTGAAACACGCTATCAGTTGGAAACGGGCACATTTTCGGAGCCAACTGCGAGGGGATTCAGACCACGTTTGAATCCGAACACGACCTGCTACCGTTTTTCCTGATAATAGTCTTCGACTGCGGTAGCCGTGAGTTTCCCAAGCGTGATGTAACCCTCTGCGGTGTAGTGCGTTCCATCGGGCCCTTTGGGCAATTGGCCGGGAAAGAGAGTCGTGACCTCGGCGATTTCGCGACCTGCCCGATTCTGAGCAGCGATAACCCCCGCGATGTACGGTCGTTTTCCGGAAAGCTGCCTCCGTTTGGCAGGGCTCGCATCATTGAGGAACTTGAGCAACACCTCGACTCGCAGATTCTCTTCCGCCACTTCCTTCGCCCGCAGTTCCTTGATTGTGGCACGGTCTTGATCACTCAGTTTGGCCGTGAACGCCTTGATGAGTCCGCCGTCGTCCGTGTAGCTGGGCACAAACACAGGTAAATCCGGCACGCCCAGATCCGAACGCAGATCTGAGATCAGCTGTTTGAAAGTTTCATAGTATTCATTTGCGAGAACCTTTTTCGTGCCATCAGCCCCCCCCTGCTTCCAAAAGAAACCGCAAAACTCGGGCTTCGAGATTCTCTTGGCTTCGGTCACTGCATTCATCAAATCCTTGTAGAGCGAACCTTTCTCGCCATCAAAGGTAAGACTTGCCCGCTCCCGGGACCAGTCTTTTTCAAAACCACGAATCCCCGTACCACCAATGGAGATTTTGATGATACCAATGGTGTCATCCGGCCAGAACTCGGCAAGCTGACGGGCGAACGAAACCCCCGGACCGAATCGTTGCGTCGGTACAAAGTACTCCCAGCTTCCATTGGCCCAAATTCGAATCCGCTCATGCTTTTCTGCATAAGGAGGCTTCAACTCATTTGCCCGAGCGGTGCCGTGCATGTTGGATTGCCCCATCAAGACAAAAACTCGAAACTTCCCGTTCTCAGGAATCGCCGCTTCGCCACCGCCCATCGTGTTCACCTGTTTGAATCCTGCTGTCCTCCAAGGATCAGCAACCGCCTGCGACTTACCATTTTCAGCCGGCGCAGAATCCGATTTCCTGCGTCTGTTCTGCAAGAAATCTCGCAATGCGAGCAACTCCGCGTCGTCCAGTTTGCCGTCTTTGTTGGCGTCGGATTTCGGGAAGCGATTGATGAGCTTACTCCTTTGCTTCTCGATGACGTTGGCCTCCTGAGCCAGCACAGAAGGAACACCAGCGACCAACATTACGACGACCAACACCAATGATATACCGGGCAACTTTTTCACTAAGCTTCTCCTTGCTTTCCTGCGACTGACCACTGCTAACACGTTGAAGATACTCTCTCTGAAAATAGCCGACCTGTGGTAGCGTAAATAAGCTCAACGAGATTTACCAAGTCGAATTCAGGTTCCGATCCCGTCGTCCCTGGGAGAGCAGGTGTCCGGTGCTCTTCAAATCTTTCAATGATGACATGCACAGCACACCCTCTCTATTACGAACCTGGACTCGATCGAGGACACCAAACCGTGAATTTCGTGGGATTGATATTTGTGGCACCGCGACGCTTCCCATACGACGCGAATCCCCCCGAAAACATCTTTGTGCCTGCCCCCACTTGGGTTAGCGTTTCTGCGGTGGTACCGAATTGGAAACAGAAACAGGCGAAAAACTAAACTTACGTACTGCGATTTCACCATGAGCAAAAGTCAACATGATCATGTTCTTTTCACGAGAGAGTGCCGCATGACGAATTTCAGCTTGAAACTCACCAATGCTTAGCACCGCCTGCGTTCCTTTCAGATCGAGTTTCACCGTCACCCATTCATCATTGACATCCGTCAGGTCAGGCATCCCCTTGGGTTTGATCGTGTCGCCCTTGTTCTGCTTGGAAGACTTGGTTGCCCACGCAATCAAACGTGTAGGAACCTTGGATGTGCCCGCAGGTGCATCGGGTCGTTCATCCGCCAAGGTGACGCGGAAGATATGGCCATCACCATTGAGCGTGAACACGACACGTTGACAATCCTTGGCCTTCATTTCGAATTGAATTTTGGCGTCGTCAAATTTGCGAGGCCACTTGAGAATCGGTCCGTGGTTTTTGTATTTCTTGTACAAAACGGGGTCGGACACACAACTCGCGACTCCATCTTTAAACTGCCATGCCCCACGTTCTGCCTGCCGCCCTTTGAATTTTGCATCGCCAAAATTGTCGACCAGTGCTTTTGCGAGTCCCGGATCCGCGACCTCATCGCCAGCGATACAGGGTGCAGCAAGTAAGAATGCCATACAAAACGATACAGTGCGGGTGATATTCAAACTTCGACTCATCCAAAAAAGTGCGGTAACGCGGACGGTGGCCTGAACCTCTGATGAGACAGCCAGTTGGTGCGTAACGGCTAGTTTAATGCATTTCGCTAATCTTTGATCACCATTCTTTGGTCACCACCAGACAGGCACTCAGCCTGAGCCCTTTTCATTTTTTCCGTCAGACTTTGTAGCAAACGGTAGCGTCAACTTGTGCAGTGATTGCAACAGCTACAATGGAAAGCCAGTCACGCGTCGTCAGCATCAGGAAGATGACGAGAATCATCTCACTGAATTACCCGCAGTTCCAACGCACGACGCCATCCAAGGGATTGGCTTACTTGGGATGACGAATTTAACGCTGAAAGCGATCATCCATGTGTTCACACCTGCCCGTGTAATGCCGAACGAACTAAATCCTAGAGAAACCTGATGAATCGTGTTTTTACAATTTGCGTGTTGGTGGCATTCGCCTTCCCATGTTCATCCAAGACGAGGGGGGCGGAAGTGAAGGCCAAGCCGAACGTCATCATTATTTATTCAGATGACCATGGCTACACAGACCTTGGCCTTCACGGGATCGACGGCAATGTCGACACTCCCAACATGGATGCTTTGGCGAAGGCCGGTGCTTTGATGAGGGCTGGCTACAGTTCTGCACCGCAATGTCGCCCATCACGCTGTGGCTTGATGGCCGGTCGGATTCAAAACGAGTTTGGATTCGCAGACAACAAAATGGACGCGGGTGCGGGCATGGGCAATCTGCCAAGGGTCTACCCCGAAAGAACGGACATGGCTGGCAAGCCACTGCTCACGATCGCAGATCGCATGAAGGCACTCGGCTACGTCACTGGTTTCTCTGGAAAATGGCACTGCGGCCCCAATGATGACCCAAACAAGAAGTACGATCCTCGCAGTCGCGGCTTTGACGAGTACTGGGTGGGTGCGATGACAGCGGGAAGCACCAACCTTGATCTCAAAGGCAACTTGGTTCCCCACCAAAAAAAGTCAACGTGGCCCAAAGAGCTGCAAAATCGAGTCATCCTGCAGGGCAAGTTTGCCGAGGCTTTCGTCACTCGCAACAAAACCAAGCCGTTCTTTCTGTATTTCCCTATCTACGGGCCACACGTGCCAATGATCAGGAAAAGCGACCCGTATTATCAAGACTTTCCGAAACAGACTTACCCACACTACAACGACGCGCAGAACGATATCCGGCGGCAGGGTTTGGCATTACTCAAAGCAATGGATGATGCCGTCGGTGGTCTCGTTCAAACCCTGCGAAAGAATGGGATTGAGGAAAACACATTGATTCTGTTTGCTGGAGACAACGGGGCACCTGGAAAACAGACTCACAACAGCCCGATCGGCAGCTGGAATGGATCCAACAACGTCCCGATGCGAGGTATGAAAGGTTGGCTTCATGAAGGTGGTATCCGTGTGCCCATGTTTGCCTACTGGAAAGGGAAAATCCAGCCCGGGCAAGTGATCGATGAAATGGTCACAACGCTTGACTTCACTGCGACCACCGTGTGCTTGGGCGGAGGTGAAATTCCTCGCGAATTCGATGGCATTGATTTGATGCCTCGCTTGGCTGGTGCTGCCACTGAACTCAGCCGTAGCCAGCCCATGTACTGGGACTTCTACACCGGGCAGGCAATCCGCGAGGGTGACTGGAAACTGTGGCGAAAAGATGAAACAACGGTCCTGTTCAATATCGCCCAAGACCCTGCCGAACTGACGAACCTTGCCCACCAGAAGCCCGAACTCGTCAAGACGCTGACAGAGAAGCTTGACAAGTGGGTCAACTCACTACCGGCAACAGCCCGCTACGATCCGGAGAAACGTGGCAAAAACATGGTCAGTGCACTCGGTGGTGCACCTGCAGATGTCAAACCGGACCCTCGTTATCTGATCCCTTACGAAAACCCAGTCGCGACACCCTATCCAGCAGCAGTCGTGACACCGGGTGGTCCGACAGTTGCCCCAGTCGCAGCAAAAACATCCAGCTCTGCTCAGCCCCCCCGCAAAGCCGGTCCGCAGCGTATGGGGAATCCGAAGGGTGCGATGCGAAAGAACAATCGAACTCAGCGGGACCCTAGCAAACTATTCCAACGGCGCGACCAAAATCAGGATGGTTTCGTCACGCTTAAAGAGTTCATTGGTGATCCGACAAATCGCAACGTGCCCGCCCTGACGAAGATGTTTCGCTCACGAGACGCCAACAACGACCAACGTCTAACACTGGAAGAAATGCAGAACCCAGCAGAGTAATGAACCTGTTTTCAACTTCCAATATTCCTTGGTAAAATCATGAGCAGCATAGAGGATAAACAATACGACACACTTTGGATTATCGTCAAATCCCTGTACCGCGCCAGTTTGCTGGGCTTCGCGCTCCTCACGTTGAGCCTGCCAATCGTATTCATGACTGACCAGATTTATCCCCTTCACAATGCCATCATCCCGATGGATCGTTTGACTTACAATGCCATGATGTTTCGCGTTCTTGTGGACATGAAAATCTTAGTATTCATCTTCCTGCTGCTACCGGCGATTGGCCTTCACTGGACATTGCGCAAGGAACAACCCAAGCCTAAAATGTCAGGTTCCTCTTGATAAGACACAAAGCATTCCTGAGCGTCGCATCCCTGTGCGTCCTCGGAATTTCATTCTCGCTGTTTGCCGTGATCAGTGCTGCGCAATTCCAGCGTGGGTTCATGGGTGGGCGTGGCCCGGTTGCCAATCGCAACGACTACCCTACGTGGACACTCGACAAAGGTTTTGAAGAGGATGTCTTTACCTTCGCGCGGATTCAATACGATTCCATGCAATACCGTCCGGGGCGACAATGGGACAATGACTTCCCGGATTGCGACTGGAATTTTTCCGCGCGATTACAGGAACTGACATCGATGAAAGTGGATCCCAACGGCAAGGTGCTCCGATTCACTGATCCCGATCTGTGCGACTATCCTTTCATCTTCATGTCAAACGTGAACGAAATGATTCTAAGCCGGCAAGACGCAGAAGCATTACGAAACTACCTGCTTAACGGTGGATTCATGATGGCAGACGACTTTTGGGCACCGGGTGGCTGGCGGCACGTCTACTCAGAAATGAAACGAGTGTTTCCGGATCGAGAGCCGAGGGAACTTGGGCCAGAACACGAAATCTTTCATCTCGTTTACGACCTCAAAGGCGTACCACAAGTTCCCAGCATTCGCGCATGGCAACGCGGTCAGACGTTCGAATACTGGCACGGTGATCCAGAAGGCGATGAGGCTCCCCACTTCTGGGGTTTCTTTGACGACTCGAACCGCCTGATGGCGCTGCTTTGCCACAACAACGACATCGGCGATGGCTGGGAACGTGAAGGCGAATCACCAGAGTACTTCAAAGAGTACTCCGTTCGCGTCTCGTATCCGCTGGGGATCAACATCGTCACCTATGCGATGACTCATTGAATCGCCACGGACCGCTTTGCGAACACTCAAACAGCAATCGATTAGTGTCTCGATTCAGTGAACGAGCACTCCAAACGCAAAAGCATTGGTCACTTATTGACTTGTTTTTGAAAATGTTCTTCCAGGCAATCAAGCACGATCTGCTCATCATCAATCCACTGATGCGTGGCCCCCAGATCGGTGCGATCAATGTTGTGAATGATCGTGACCCGTCCACTCGATTTCAATTTCCTATCGATTGCAAAACGAATCTCTTGGTGCCATCACTCAGAGCTCGACTTGAGCAAGTGGATCGCAGCTAAAGGCCACCGTAGGACTGCCCCCCCTCAATTGAAACGACCACTGAAAAACACAAGGAATCAATCGACTCACGCTCCAACCTGACACCGTGATAACCAGATTGCCCATGATCGCGAAACCTCAAAGCTTCGCTGACGAGTTAGATCAAACCTCGCCATGTGGACGCATGGATGCGTGTCAAGATTCGAAACGAGAAAGAACACGATCGCGGTGACCACTCCTGCACTCAACCGATCTTCTGCCCCCCCAACCTTGGCAGAATTTCGTACCAAAAACGATTTGGCAGCTCGTCGATATTATCCATCGCTTCATGCCGCATCCGACAAGCAGGGCAAAACCCCGGTTGCTGCCCGAAACGAACATCTGGTTTCCGGCAAGCACGCCTCTTTTTCTGACTGACTAAGCATCGCAGAAAAAAATCCTATTCCGGAGGCGACCAAAAGTCGTCAGCAAAAAAGCTCCACGTGTGTTCACTAGTTTTGAACCGATGCCTCTAGGGGACGGGAAAAGATCGTTCCGCCTCAGCACAGGAAAAACCGACCGAGCCTCTCCAAAATTCCTCGGTTTAGTGTGGCAATCCTTCCAACGCACGGCTATTTTTAAGGTAGTCGTGATAATTGCCATAACCGCCAGAAACAGGGGAGCATTGCGAGACTGAAAACTGGCAAAAACGGAACTAGTAACAGCTGGTGCACACTGAAAGCGTCTCCATTCGGCGATGTATTCCAACGTCCGACTAGCGGCAGGGTTGTGATTTGCATGGGCAAACAGGGGGATCGGCTCCTTTTGCATCAACTTAAACCAAAACGCCAGACCGCGGGACTACTGCGACCAAAGTCAATGACGCCATTTATTGATCCGCGCAGCGTGTGGTGCTTTCCGGCACCACGCAAGCGATGTTGCACCGCAACATCTGCTGGGAACCATGGCCGAGCACTTTTCCCACAAAGTGCTCCAAGCCAATAATTTGCGAATTTTTGTCACAGCACAGACCCAACTGCGGAACCCCACCTGCTTATTCGATTCGACAATCGGTCAGCTCCAAACGAGATTATTCCCAAGGAACCCGCCATGGCGGTAAAGATGAAACGGCTAAGAGTCCAGCATGAGGCTGCCACCAGCAAAGACGGACGAATAGTCCGAATTGGCTCCGCAAGTGGAATCCCTACGAGGAAGATCATCATCGGGCTCCAGATCTTTCTTCTGCTTATGCAACCATGCGTTGCGTTTGCCGAGGGGGCGACAGGTGCGGGATCTGTCGTCGCTGGGAGCGCCGCGATTTCGCAGGCAGGCAACACACGCACCATTCAGCAATTTACAGATCGAGCGGTTATCAACTGGCAGGATTTCTCTATTCAGCAGGGTGAGACAACTCGATTCATCCAACCTAATAATTCTTCGGTTGCCCTGAACCGTGTCGTTGGCGGCAACCCTTCCGCAATACTGGGAAACCTCGAGGCCAATGGAAACGTTTTCCTCATCAATCCCAACGGGATCGTTGTGGGGGCAGACGCCAGGATCAACGTTAACGGTCTAGTAGCGTCAACCCTCGATATCAGCAACAAGAACTTCATGCAGGGTGGCGACCTGAATTTCGAAGGCAACTCACGGGCTTCGATCATCAATAATGGCGAGGTTCAGGCTTTAGCCGGCGACATCTATCTTCTATCCGCGAGTGTCGAAAACCACGGGGTTCTTTCTGCTGAAAATGGAACCGTCGGCCTTGCCGCAGGGCAAAGCATTCAATTGGTGGATGCGGCATCCCCCTCTTTGGTAGTCCGAGCGACTTCTGAATCGCTGGGAGGCACAGGCATCACCAACACTGGATTGATTTCTGCCATGCAAGCAGAGCTTGTTGCGAACGGTGGCA
>Ga0315315_10003934_pt1 | contig 13702 bp, 14 predicted proteins | sample M140m3416metaG_FD_203699 | JGI IMG/M metagenome (GOLD analysis project Ga0315315, IMG submission 203699) | Ammonia-oxidizing marine archaeal communities from Monterey Bay, California, United States - M1 40m 3416 | ecosystem: Environmental > Aquatic > Marine > Intertidal zone | place: USA...
TTAGTTTTTTTATAAATATTTCTCTATCATCTTTCTTACCTTTTTTTAGTTCTCCTCTATGAACACCATGACTCATAGCAAAAAATAAGTCACTGTCACAATCACTAGCGTAATTATTTAAAACCTCAAAAGATTCATCACAAGGATTTGGCATATAAAGTGATTTATCAATTTTAAAATCTAATGAATTTGGGTCAGTAGTAAGAAAGGTTTTATCTATGAATGAGCTCTTATGAAGTATTCTATTTTTATTATTAATATAATCTGGACCAAATTTACTTACAGGATCTAAAAACCATTGTGATATATAAGTTTGTTTATTTTTCATAAAATCAATTGTTTCGATAGAAACATTGTCTGCATGACCTAGCACTACAAGATCAGGTTTAAAATTATTATAATTATTAATTATTGCTTTTTGTAAAGATTTTGAACCAGCTAAATCGTTTAAGCTTTTTTTATTATGTAGAATATCCCTATCACTAACAGTCAGAACGTTATGGCCTAACCTGACAAAACCATTATTTATCCTTCTGCCAGTGTTATAATGTAATCTACCATCAAATCGATAATTAAAGTTTGTAATGTGCATTATCTTAAGTGTCTTTTTTTTATTAATATTAAAGTTTCCTAAAAAAAACTTGTTACGTACATTATCCAAGATTTTTGTTACATATTCATGTGTCAAATAAAAATTATTATAATTAGATTTTTGAATTTTTATTAGTTTTTTTTTATTGTTAATAAGATTTGAAATTTCCCTAAATAAATTTTTTTCGTCTAGTGATTTTAAAATAATTGCAGATTTTGAGGTTTCAGGTAATCCACCTTTATTACTTATAATAGCAGCTGACCCTCGGCTTGCAGCTTCAAGACTGGTTCTACCGAAAGGTTCATCCCATCTGGAACAAATAACAGAAATACTAACTTTTTTTAAAAAATTTAAAATAAACTTATTATTCTTAAAACCTAAATTATGTAAATTTTTATGTTCAAAAAACATTTTTTCTCTAGGTTCGTCCCCAATAACATATGCTTTCCAATCAGTGTATTTTTCTAAAATTCTAATTATTGTTTTTCCAAAAATATCAAAACCTTTTGCAGTATTAAGTTTTCCTATAAAAGTGATAATCTTTTTTTTATCCCTAATTTTAATAGAAGTTTTACTTGTTGATTGGTAACATATAACAGATTTATTCTTAAAATTTTCATCATTTAAATTAAGAAAAAATCTATCTCTAGACCACTTACTATTAAATATAAGTTTATCTACATTTTTGACTAAATAGTTTCTTTCTTTTATAGTTCTAGAGCCATTCATTGTTAAAGGATCGTTGTGAAAATAAAGAAAAATTTTATTATAATATTCATTTCTAATTAATTTTATATAATTTGGTCTATTATGAATTTCTAAAATATTAGTTTTTTTAAAATCAGGACTAGCTAAGAAAGCCTTAACATACTCTTTGTTCGAACTTTGCAAAAAATTTTTCTTTAAAGTTAAATTAACATAGTTATTGCTTAAAAATTTTTTACTATTTGTAGAACCAAATACTGTTATTGAATTTTTAAATTTACTAATATTTGATGTATCGTTAACAAATAGAGATACTGCTCCTGCAATGTCTCTATTATAATTTTCTTTAAATGGTAGAAGTATATAAATTTTCATATCTTTTTATTATAAATACTTAGTCTTTTCTTTCTATCATGTTTCAAAATATATTCATAAGACATTGCTTTTGTTTTTGATAAAAATTTTTTTTTATAAATTATTTTCCACTTATTTCCTTTTGTGTATTTAGCGCCTTTGTTTGAATTGTGCTTTTCAAGTCTATCTTTAAGATTATTGGTAAAACCGACATATGTTCTTTTTTTGTCTGAAGAGACACATTTAAGCATGTAAACAAAATATGTCATAAATAATGGCGGTCCCTAGGGGAATCGAACCCCTCTTTCGAGGATGAAAACCACGTGTCCTAACCGATAGACGAAGGGACCATTTTGAGGTCTTTTATTTGAAAAGTCTTTATTTATCAAGTCTATAATAAATCACAATATTAGATCTTTAATTATTAATTGAAGTGTTTTTTTATTATTCCAAAAATTTTGATTAATTTGACCAATTACACTTAATTCGTTTTTATAATTAAGTAAATGTTCCCCAATTCTACTATCTAATGAATGAAAAAATATTGAATGTATTGAATTATTTATTTTTGACCTCAATATACATGAAATATATTTTTCTTTTAGAATTGAAGATTTAATTATTTTAAGATTTTTAATAAGATAAAGTGGCAAAGGATTTCCATTGCCAAAAGGACCTAATTTACTTATTTCATCAAAAAAAGTTTTATTGAATGCTTTAGATGAAATTTCAGCATCATAAAAAAAAGTTGAATTTAGGGAGTGATGATTATTTGAAAAATCATTTAAGATAAAATTTTTTAAGGCTGAAAGATTTTTTTTTTTTAATGTAAAGCCTGCAGCCATATTATGCCCACCACCATTTATGATTAAATTTTTTGATAATGAATTCCTAATAATTTTTCCTATATTATATTCATAAATAGACCTGGCAGACCCTTTAAGTAAATTATTTGAGTTCGTTATTACAATTGCAGGCTTATTAAAATAATCTTTCAATCTTGCTGCAATTATACCCAATAATCCTTCATGAATATTTGGATCGTAATAAAAAATTATATTTTCATTATCTTTTTCTATTTTTTTAAAATCAATACTTCTTAAAATTGTAATTTCAATTTTTTTACGTTTGTTGTTTAAATCAATTAAATCTAACGATTTTTGACTTATTAATTCTTGATTATCTGATGAAAGTAACTCTGTTGCATAACTTGATTTACCTAATCTTCCACCTGAATTAAGTATAGGACCAATTAAAAATCCTAAATCATTAATATTAATTTTATTTTTTTTAAGACTTAATTCATATAGTTTATTGAATACATAACTTTCATTAATATCGAATTCTTCAATAGCTGTTATTGCTATGAGGCGATTTAATTTTCTTAATGGCATTACATCACAAACAGTTGCTAATAAAACGTTTATTAAATATTTTCTTAAGTTCAATTTACAATTAATCTTTTTTATCAACATTTCTAAAAAAAAATAAGTCAAAGTTGTTGCGCAAAGATAATCATATTCAATGTAGCCGTTATCTTTTTTTGGATTTATTATTACATTCGCGTTAGGATAAGGTTTCGTAATTTCATGATGATCAATTACTAAAGATTTAATTTTTTTTTTCTTTAAATAATCTATAGCTTTGAAAGATGTAGATCCGCAATCCACCATTATTACCAATTTAGGATTTTCTTTAATCAACTTCTCAAACAATTTTTTACTTGCCCCATAACCATCTTTTTCTCTATCAGGTATATAATAAAAGAAAGGATGATTAATGGTTTTGAAAAATCTTACCAATAAAGACGTTGATGCCGAACCATCAACATCATAGTCGCCTAAAATACAAATATTTTCTTTGTTTTTTATTGAAAATTCTACAAGCTCTACAGATTGAATAAAATCTTGATTTTTCTGAAAATCATTTGATAAGTTTAAATCATTATTTATTAAATAAATTTCTTTTTCATCAAAATTTCTTGCTACGATTAACTGAGCTAATATATTAGAGAAATTATTATCTTGTTGTATTTTTTCTACTAATTTTCGATTAACTTCTTTTTCTTGCCATTTCTTACCAGAAACTGAAATCATTAATTAATTACTAATTTTATCAAATTTTATCCTTTTTTTTACAATATTTGAAAAATTATTATTTGAATCTTTATGGGTAACTAATGTTTCTGTTAAATAATAGTGACTATCTTCTGCCACAACACCATTCAAACTCATTGTATTAGTTATTGCTGTTGCACAAAAAATTGAGTCTCCTTTAACAATTTCATGTAATTCATATTTTCTGTTTAAATCAGAAATACCCATTTTTTTGGCATCATCAATATCTTTTTCATTATTAAAAATAAATTTACCTTGAAAATGACAATCAAAACTATCTAAAGCAGCAGCTGCTAATACACCTTCAGGACCTCCTCCAATACCTAAAAAAATATCTACACCATATGATGGTTTAGTTACTAATAGAGCTCCAGCTACATCCCCATCAGAAATTAATTTAATCTTTATTTTTAAAGCTCTTAACTCTTCAATTATCTTTTTATGTCTAGGACGATCTAAAAGACAGGCTGTTAAATTGGAAGGAGATGTATTTTTATATTCTGCTAAATTTTCAATATTTTTTTTAATTGAGAATTCTAAATCGATTAATCCTTTTTCAACTTTTGCTGTTGCAATTTTATGCATATAAGTCTCAGGTGCTTTAAATAAATTTCCTTTTTCAGCCAAAGCAATAACAGATAATGCTCCAGGTAAATTGTTAGCAGCAAAATTAGTTCCTTCTAGTGGATCTACAGCTATATCAAACTTTGGACCAATTTTTTTTCCAAGAATTTCACCAGTATAGAGCATGGGTGCATCATCCAAACTACCCTCACCTATTACAATTTCTCCTGTCATGTCAATTTTGTTCAGTTCGGCTCTCATTGCATCAACAGCAGCTTGATCAGCTTTAATCTTATCCTTCTTTCCAACTAAATGAGATGAGGCTATAGCAGCTTTTGAAGTAACGTTAATAATTTGATCAATATATTTTTTATCTATTGTCATTATTTTTTTTATAATAATGTCTTTTCAAAATACCTTTTTTTTCAAGTTCTTTTTCATGATCATTTATTCGTTTTACCAATTTTCTATCATAAGCATGAACAGAAAAAATTATGATAACTATAAATAATATAATTAATAAGAATAAAGTTATTTCACTCATATGTCTTATGCTTTAGCAAATCTTTCTAAATTATATTCAAATTCATTTAAACGTTTATAAATACTTCTTAATTCAGTAATTGTTGTCCAATTATGTAAAAATAGAGCAAAACCACCATGAACTCTTGCAAAAGCATTAGAAACTTGAACCAGAACTCCTAAGGTAATTAAACCAGTGAATAATCCTGGTCCCATAATCAAATAAGGAGCTATGATCATAAATTGATCGTATGTTGTCATCCACCCATCAAAATATCCGTAATGAAGGAAAAGTCTGTTATAGTTATATTTAATTCCTGTAAATAAATCTTTTAAAACATTAGTTTGAGCGTAATCTTTTTTATTATCTTCTCCTAAAACTAAATCTTTTCTAAAAGCAGCTTCAACTCTTTGATTATTATATTCAAGTCCAGGTAATTTTATACCTACAAACCATGATATTACTAATCCACCAAGAGAAACGACTAGAGAAAACCAAACTAATGAACCTTCGATATCCCTTAAGACAGGTATATCTACCTTATCACTTAAATTCCACAATATAGGAATAAAAGCTATTAAGGTCATAATTGCTCTTATTACTTGTAGCCCTAATGTTTCGACAATTCTTGCAAATTTATAACAATCATCTTGAATTCTTTGACTGGCCCCCTCAATCTCCTCTTCTACAGATTGCCATCTTGGTATATAATTAAAAGTAATTGCTTCTCTCCATTTCAATCCATAAATTCTAGTAAACCAACCCGTAAAAATAGCTATGAAAATATATGGGAAAACAATTTCAGCAAAAGAAATATCGCCCTCGAATCCATTTAAGGTGTACTGAACAGAGATTAATTTGGAATAAAATATCGAAATTCCCTCTAGTGGATTTTCTTTATAATCTGCAGAATTTTGAAGAAGATCATAAAAACCACCGTACCAAGTGTTTATAGCGACTGTCAGACTGACTTGTATCCATAAAGAAATAATTAATACAAATAACCCTCCCCACGACCACAATCTCCAATTTTTGTCATAAAAAAAACTTTTTAACATAACGTGTTAATTTAAAAAATTATCTGCGTAAGATTTTTTGATTATTTTTCTTTTTTTAGGTTCAATGATTTCATAATCAATTTTCTTTTTTTTTGCATAGACAATAGCTGACTCTTTAGTAGAAAATTCTAATTTTAATTCTGAAAAAGTATCAGACGAGCTTTCCCATCCCATTAGTGGGTTTGTTGTTGGATTTTTTGTTTCAAATTCTAATATCCATTTATCAGTTTTTCCATTTCCTGATTGCATAGGACTTTTATTTGGTATGTAAATTTTGGCTTTTCTCATAAATAAATGGTCGGAGTGGCAGGATTTGAACCTGCGACCCTCTGGTCCCAAACCAGATGCGCTACCAGGCTGCGCTACACTCCGAGTGATGTACTAATACAGCACTTATTAATTATTTCAAAGTATAAAGATTGCTAAAATAAAGGAATTTTTATTAGAATCTGATATATAAACATGATGATTATTAACTGTATTAATTGTGACAAAAAATTCAATGTCAACTCCGAACTTATTCCAAATAATGGTAGAACAATTCAATGCGGTTCATGTAATCATGTTTGGTTTTTCAAAAAAGATAATGAGGAAAATAATAGTTTAAAAAAAGAATCGACTGAAAAAAAGAGTATTTCTGCATTAAAAAAAGAAGCTCCAAAAAAAAAGATAACTACTGATCCAAAATTAGATATATTTAAAAATGAAGGTAATTATACTAATAAAAAAGGATCAGAAATAGTAAAATATGATCCAAAAATAAAATTTACTTTTATAAAATTTTTATATTACATTTTAGTTTTAATTATCTCATTTGTAGGATTAATCATTATTCTAGACACTTTTAAATCTTCTTTATATAATTTATTCCCAAATTTAGAATTTTTTTTATACAACCTATATGAAACATTAAAAGATATTGAATTATTTATTAAAGATTTAATTTAAATATGATCCATTATATATCTAACCCCTTTAAATGGTTTTTTAAACTTGAAGCTGCCAGTGGCTTGGTTTTATTATTTGCAGCAATAATTGCTTTAACTATAAGTAACTCTAATTTATCAGAATTATACTTTTCAACCTTAAATAAATATTTATTTATAGGGATTAACGACTTTGGATTAAAATTATCTGTAATACACTGGATTAATGATGCTTTAATGGCAATTTTTTTCTTCTTCGTTACTTTGGAAATTAAAAGAGAATTTTTACAAGGTGAACTATCTAATATTAAACAAGCCTTGCTGCCAATCATAGGCGCTGTTGGGGGAATGTTAATTCCTGCCCTTATATATGTATTTGTAAATTTTGGTGATAATGAAACTTTAAACGGCTGGGCCATACCTTCAGCAACAGATATTGCATTTTCTTTAGGTGTTTTATCTCTATTAGGTAAAAGAGTTCCGTTATCACTAAAAGTGTTTTTGACTGCACTTGCAATTATCGATGATTTAGGTGCGATAATAATTATAGCTTTATTCTACTCAGGTGATTTGAGTGTCAAATATTTAACGTTGATGCTATTAGCTTTTGTTATCTTATTAATTATTAACAAGTTTAATATTAAAAAATTTTTACCTTATTTAATAGTAGGTATATTTTTATGGGATTTTACTCATAATTCAGGAATTCATGCTACAATCGCTGGTGTCTTATTGGCAATGACAATACCGCATAGAAAAAAAGAGAAAGATTTTTCATTATTAATTAAAATTGAACATACTATTAGTCCCTACGTGGCATTTGGTATAATGCCATTATTTGCTTTTGCTAATGCAGGTGTATCTTTAGAAGGTTTATCTTTTTCTTCATTACTTGATAAGGTTCCATTGGGAATTTTATTAGGCTTGTTTATAGGTAAGCAATTAGGAGTATTTGTTTTCTCATATATAGCTATTAAGATGAAAATTGCTCAAATGCCAAGTAATACAAGTTGGTATAATTTTTATGGAGTTGGAATACTCACTGGAATTGGATTCACAATGAGTCTCTTTGTTGGAAATTTAGCATTTGCTGAAAATATTCAATATATGGATGGTGTTAAAATTGGAGTTTTAACTGGGTCATTATTATCCACTTTATGTGGATACTTCTTGATATTACTTACACCTAATAAATAACTTTATAAATGAGTAGAAATTTAATATTAGGTTTAACCATATTAATGTTTTTTTTTAAAAATTCAGCAATGGCTAACTATGAAAAAAAATTTTATGATTTTAAAATTGAAAGCATCAATGGTGATATCATTAGTTTAAATGAATATAAAAATAAAGTTGTCTTATTAGTAAATACTGCAAGTTATTGTGGTTTTACAAAACAATATACTGATCTTCAAGTTTTATGGGATAAATATAAAACTAAAGGTTTAATTGTTCTTGGAGTTCCTTCAAATTCTTTCAATCAAGAAAAAAATAATGCTAAAGATATTAAAGAATTCTGTGAGGTAAATTTTAATATTAATTTTCCATTAACAGCTATCACTAATGTGAAGGGAAATAATGCCCATGAAATATTTAAGTGGGCACAAAAAAACCACGGAAAATCAGCAGTTCCCAAATGGAACTTTCATAAAATTTTAATTAATAAAGAGGGCAAAATAGAAGAAACATTCACGTCTTTTACAAAACCAACATCAACTAAGATTATCAAAATAATAGAAAAAATTTTATAAATTAAGATTTAATCCATCATAGGCTGGGATTATATTTTTGGGCAAAATTTTTTGTAAATATTTGTAGTCTAAATCAGAATGGAGGTTTGTTAAAATTGCTTTTTTGGGTTTAAATAAATTTATTAATCTTAATGAACTTTCTAAATTTAAATGCGAGGGATGATATTTAAACCACAGACAATCAATAACTAAATATTTTAAATCTTTAAAATATTTGTAATTTTTTTTGTCAATACTGCTTACATCACTAATATATGCTAGTCTATTTTTAATTATATAACAAATACTATCAATATTGCCATGTTTAACTTTTACAGGTCTAATTGAAACTTTTTTTTTGCCATCTTTAATAAATAACTTTTTTTTAATACTATTTAACTTAAGTATTGCTGGATACTCTTTACTATTATTTACAAAACAATATTTAAAAGAATTTAATAAATATTTTTTTGTTTTATTATCTGCAAAAACAGGAATAGTATTCTTATTTTTTAAATAAAAAACTCTAAGATCATTTATTCCATGAGTTTGATCAGCATGCATATGAGAATAAAAAACTTTATCAATAGAATTTATCTTATTATTGATTAATTGTTGTCTTAAATCAGGAGAAGTATCAATTAAAATTGTTTCATTTTTTGTTTTAATTAATGCTGAACATCTTGATCTATAATTTTTTGTATTTTTAGGATCACATTTTCCAAAAAAACCATCTGTTCTGGGTACACCCATTGAACTTCCACATCCTAAAATTATAAATTTCATGTTTTAATTAAATAAAGTATTAAAATTTAAAGATGTTTTTTTTATTAATTGCTCTGTTGCTATGTTTTTAATTGAAGCTAACTTTTCAGCCGTGTATCTAACAAATGACGGTTCATTCTTTTTACCTCTATAAGGAACGGGTGCTAAGTACGGACTGTCAGTTTCAATTAATATTTTTTCCATTGGAATGAATTTGAAAGTTTTTTGAAGGTCAATAGAATTCTTAAATGTGATTATTCCACTTGCTGAAAAGTAAGCATTTAAATCTAATAATTTTTCAGCAAATATCTTAGATCCTGTGAAGCAATGCATCAATATTTTTAGATCGTATTTTTTAAACTCATTTAAAATTTCCATTGTGTCTTTTTCTGCATTTCTAGAATGAATAATTAAAGGGATATTTAGTTTTATGGCAGCTTGTATGTGTTCCTTAAAACTGACAATTTGGTCATCTCTATCACTATGATTATAGTAAAAATCTAAACCTGTTTCACCAATACCAATGATTTTTTTATTGGAACTTATTTGATCAATAATTAATTTAGAATTGACTTTATCATTTTTAGCCTCGTGAGGATGTATGCCATAAGTGCCATAAATAATATCGTCTCTCATAACTAATTGTTTGATTTTTTCAAAACTTTTAAAAGTTGTACATATGGTAAGTAATTTCTCTATACCAACATTTTTAGATCTTTTTAAAATATCATCCAAATTATTGAATAAAGGTTCATGATCTAAGTGACAATGAGAATCAATCATTTTTTTTCTATTTTTTTAAAAAGAATATTTATAGTATTAATCTTATTTCCTTTAATTAAAAATTCATTGTTTATAATAGAGTCTAATTTTACATCAGTCTCTGATAAATCAAAAATTTTTAGAGCTTTTAATGAAGATTCTGGAATGATAGGGTAAAGTAAAATAGTTATTTTTCTTACAATTTCTAGTGTTGTATATACAATAGTATTTAACCTAATTGAATCTTCTTTTTTTTTCCAAGGTTCTTGATCATTAAAATATTTGTTTGCTTCAAAGAGGGAGTTTACTATGTAATCAATGTAAAAATTAATATTTTGTTGATCAATTTTTAATCTTATATTGTCTAAATTGTTTTTGAATTTGTTTAGTATAATCAAGTCGTCTTTTTTAAATTCAATATGTGAGGGAATTTTACCTTCACAATTTTTTGCTGCAAAAGCAGTAACACGCTGACATAAATTTCCATAATTATTAGCTAAATCACTGTTGATACAATCTTCTAATCTTTCTTGAGAAATATTTCCATCATTTCCAAAAGACACTTCTTTAATTAAGTAATATCTTAAAGGATCTAAACCATATTTTTCAATTATCTCTAAGGGATCAAGTATATTTCCTTTTGATTTTGACATTTTTTCATCTCCAGATAATATCCAGCCATGACCATAAATTTTTTTTGGTAAATCAATCTTTGCTGCTAATAAGAATGCTGGCCAATAAATTGCGTGAAATCTAAGTATGTCTTTACCAATTAAATGAATGGATGCTGGCCAAAACTTTTTAAATAATTCATTTTTATTCTCAGGATAGTTTAAAGCACTTAAATAATTTGTAAGTGCATCAAGCCACACATATATTACGTGGCTATTATCATCAGGTACTGGAATTCCCCAAGAAAAAGTTTTTCTGCTGACAGATAAATCTTTGAGACCATTTTTAACAAAACTAATCACTTCGTTTTTTCTAGACTCAGGAGAAATAAAATTTGGATTAGACTGATAATAATCTAATAAAGGCTTTTCCCACTTTGAAAGGCGAAAAAAATATGATTCTTCTTCAATCCATTCAACTGGTGATTTTGACAAAATAGCAATTTTTTTTCCATCAACCTCTTCTATCTCATCACCATTATAAAATGCTTCATCAGAAATAGAATACCAACCAGAATAATTTGATAAATATATATCATCATTTTTTTTAAGCTCATTCCAAATATATTGAACAGTGTTTTTGTGTCTTTGCTCAGTTGTTCTTATAAAATCTGTATTTGATAAATTTAAAATTTCTGACAAATCTCTAAAAGTTTTACTAATTTGGTCACAAAATTTTTGAGTATCTTGACCTGCTTTTTCAGCAGCTCTTTGTATTTTAAGGCCGTGCTCATCAGTACCTGTAAGAAAATGAACATTGTAATTATCGATTAATTTAAATCTTGCAAAAAAATCAGCAACTATACTTGAGTAAGCATGTCCCATATGTGGTTTTGCAGAGGGATAATAGATAGGAGTAGTAATATAAAAATTTTTATCCATTTAAAATTTCTTCTTTAAATTCTGTAAATAATGTTTCTTCATCTAAATTAAATCGCTTTGTATCAGATATTTTTTTTAGAAAATAACTATATTTATCAAAAATCCTTGTAGAAAGAGAAAAACTTATTTTATTGAAATATAATTCAATGAAATCAAAAATTATAAAACTTACTAACTTATCTTTTTTATAATGTTTATTAGTTATCATTGATTCTAAAAAATTTTCTAAATTGGTATTTACTAAATCATAATCATTATTGTTTCCAAAATTGATCAAATTATAAATATTTCCTGGTGATATATAATAATTGAGTAAATCCTTATTAATAAATTTTTCAATATTTCCATCCAATAACTTATTAGCAACAATGAAACTTTCTTTATTGGACAATGAAATTTTAAAATTCAAACATCTAGACAAAAGTGTCGATAGTATTCTCTTATTATTATTTATTAGTATAAAATGTACTTTTATGGATGGTTCTTCTAAAACTTTTAATAAAGCATTTACTGAATTAGCATTAAGGTATTCAATGTTATCTATTAAAATAAACCGTGGTTTTGTGTTAAATGAGGATTTGTTTAAATCAATTATTAGATTTCTAATTTGATTTATATCTATAAATTTTTTATTAGCATCTATATCTATTAAGAAAAAATTAGGGTTTGATCTATTCAAAATAGTTTTATATGAATGATTATCTGAATTAATTTTAAAATTTTTAATATCATAACTATATTCCTCATCTTGAGATAAAACATAATTTATAAAATGGTAGGATAAAGTAGACTTACCTAACCCCTTTTGACCACTAAATAATATTTTGGTTGGTAAGTTCTCTTTTTCATGTAATTCAATCATTTCGTTGATATGTTTGTCTAAACCAAATAGATTTATCTGGCTATTTGGTTGGATAAAAGTCATATTAACTGTTCGATCTTTTTAATAATAAGGGACTTATTTTCTTTAATATCCAAATTTGAGTCAATTATAAGATATTTTTTTTTATTCATATAAGATAATTTTAAAAAACCATTTTGCACTTTTCGATAAAACAAATTTTTAAATTTATCGTAACGATTTAAAGATTTCCTTTTTTTAAGTCTTTTAAGCATATTTTTTTTATTCACTATATTCAAAAAAGTAAAATTTATTTTTATGTTCTTTAGTATGTACTTATTAATTGTATTAATAAATTTTAAGTTTACACCTAATCCATAATGTTGATAGGCAATAGTTGAGTCAGTAAATCTATCTAACAAAATTACTTTTTTACCATAATATTTATTTATTAGTTTAATATTCTCACTTCTTGCAGCTAAATAAAGTAGCAAATCAGTTTCTTTATTAAAAAAAGAATCTTTATTTAAGATTAATTTTCTTATTTTTTCAGAGTTTACACTTCCACCGGGTTCTCGTAATTTAATATAAGCGATTTTTTTCCTCTTCAAATATTTTGAAACATTAGAAATATGATAACTTTTACCACTTCCCTCAATACCTTCAAAAACAATTAAAGGTTTTTTAGACATCACCCCAAATTAAGTAATTTAGTGATTTTAATAATCTTGAAAAAATGTTAACTTTTTTTACATCGTTAGAGGCCAATAATTCATAATCACCTATTAAATCTTGATCATAAATTATTTTTAGCTTTGCAAGGGTCTGATCTTTTTTAATCGGAGCTTCAATTGGTCCGTTATATATCACTTTGACTTTTAGTTTTTTTTTCTGCCCTTTTTTTATTATTTTGTATATATCTTCTTTTACATAAACTTTAACTGTTTTTTCCTTACCGAGCCAAACATCTAAATTTGTAAAAACTTCATTTTCTTTTGAAATTTCCACTAAGTCAAAATTTGTGAGACCATAAGTTAAAAGTTTACTACTTTGTCTAGATCTGTCGCTTTTTGTTTCGAAACCACTCCCAACTGCAATTAGTCTTCTACCTTTTCTATATATTGATGAAGCTAAAGAATATCTTTCTACAGCTAAATAACCTGTTTTAATTCCATCAGCACCAATGTTTTTATATAAAAGTGGATTTCTGTT
>Ga0315315_10003935_pt1 | contig 13701 bp, 12 predicted proteins | sample M140m3416metaG_FD_203699 | JGI IMG/M metagenome (GOLD analysis project Ga0315315, IMG submission 203699) | Ammonia-oxidizing marine archaeal communities from Monterey Bay, California, United States - M1 40m 3416 | ecosystem: Environmental > Aquatic > Marine > Intertidal zone | place: USA...
CTATCCAAGAACCATCTATCATGCGATATAATAACACCACAACCTGCAAAATTATCTAAACCCTCCTCCAATGCTCTAAGTGTATTTACATCTAAATCATTGGTTGGCTCATCTAACAAAAGCACATTTGCTTCTTGCCTTAAAGTCATAGCTAAATGCAAACGATTACGTTCCCCACCAGATAGTACTCCAACTTTTTTATTTTGATCAGAACCATTAAAGTTAAACTTAGCTACATAGGCTCTTGAATTCATCAATTTTCCACCAACATTTACTTGTTCTAATCCATCAGTAATTTGTTCCCAAATAGTTTTTTCAGGGTCAATATCAGCATGTTGCTGATCAACATAAGCAATTTTAACAGTCTCTCCAACTTTAAAAGTTCCAGTATCAGCAGTTTCTTGCTCCATTATCATCCGGAATAAAGTAGTTTTACCCGCTCCATTAGGTCCAATAATACCAACTATACCTGCAGGTGGAAGTTTGAAGTTTAAATCTTCATAAAGTAATTTATTGCCGAAAGCTTTACTTACTGCTTCAGCATCAATTACATTATTTCCTAACCTTGGTCCAGGAGGGATATACAGTTCAATTTTTTCTTCTTTTTTTCTACCTTCATCTCCTAAAAGATTTTCATAATTACTTAAACGTGCTTTTGATTTTGACCTCCTACCTTTTGGTGACATACGCACCCATTCAAGCTCCCTTTCAAGTGTTTTTCTTCTTTTACTTTCTGATTTTTCCTCTTGTGCTAACCTCTTAGTTTTTTGCTCCAACCAAGATGAATAATTTCCTTTCCAAGGTATACCCTCTCCTCTATCTAACTCCAATATCCAACCAGCTACATTATCTAAAAAATATCTATCGTGAGTAATTGCAATTACAGTTCCTTTATACTCTGCTAAATGTTGCTCCAACCACATTACTGATTCTGCATCCAAATGATTGGTTGGCTCATCTAATAATAAAATTTCTGGCTCTTGCAACAATAATCTACAAAGTGCAACCCTCCTTTTCTCCCCTCCTGATAAAACAGAAATTTGAGCATCTGCTTCAGGACATCTTAAAGCATCCATAGCAATGTTCAATTTGGTCTCAATATCCCAAGCCCCTAAGGACTCTACTTTGTCTTGCAAAATACCCTGCTGTTTTATCAAAGCATCCATTTTATCAGCGTTTTCATAGTTTTCAGGTAATCCAAAAGCATCATTTATGCAATTATATTCTGCCAATGCATCAACAGCCTCTTGCATTCCTTGCTTTACAATTTCAATTACAGTTTTAGTTTCATCAAGTTTTGGTTCTTGTTCCAAGAATCCTACTTTGAATCCTTCTGAAAAATTAACATCCCCTTGATATTGTTTTTCCTGCCCTGCAATAATCTTTAAAAGTGTGGATTTACCCGAACCATTTAAGCCTATAATACCAATCTTTGCTCCATAGAAAAAGGATAAATAAATATCTTTTAATACCTGTTTGTTGTTATTGTTGTAGGACTTAGAAAGTCCTGACATTGAAAAAATTATTTTCTTATCATCAGACATAATATTATATTTTTTAGAATTACAAAAGTAATTATTACTTTATCATAAAATTTAAAAGATGAAAAAAAAAGTATTTGGATATCAGTGTTTTTAATTGCTAACTGACCTGTTATCCTAATTTGGATGGGAATTGAAAAGTTATTGCGTGACTGGAAATAATCTTCCTTGCCAAGCATTTCTTTCTTCTAAACGTTTTTCTACCAAATGTTTGACTTCAAAGTTCTTCAAACCATAATTTGGATAAATTAACATTCTTGCAGGAGATTCACTAAAGAAGCGTTCAATAATTATTTCAGGCTTGAGTAATTCTATAAAATCAACTACCAAATCAATGTAATCCTCCAGCTCCATAAAAGTAAACATATCAGGATTGTTTTTAAACTGATGTGCCATCATAGTGTGCTTTACAATCTGAAGATGATGAACTTTTAAGGTGTTAATTGGAAGTTCTGAAACTTTTCTAGCATGCTCTAACATATCTTCTTTTGATTCACCAGGAAGACCTAAAATAAGGTGACCACCTAAATGCAACCCTCTAGCGTCTGCTCTTTTAAAAGCATCAATTGCTTCCTCATGTGTTTGGCATCGGTTTATTGCCTCTAGCGTTTCATTTTTAGTTGATTCTAAACCAAACTCCAATTTTATAAAGTTGCCACTTTTGGCTAATTCTTCTAAATAATTAAGTACTTCATCTTTTATACAATCAGGACGAGTAGCAATTACTAACCCTATTACATCATCGTGAGCTAAGGCCTCCTCATACATTATTCTTAAATCAGCAAGAGGCGCATAAGTATTAGTAAACGCCTGAAAATAAGCAAGGTATTTTTGGGTCTTATATTTCTTTGAAAAGAACTCTATCCCTTCATCAATCTGCTGCTTTATAGGCTTTATAGGTTTGCAGTAATCAGGATTAAAAGTATTGTTATTGCAATAAGTACAGCCACCAGTACCTTTACTACCGTCCTTATTGGGGCAAGTAAAACCAGCATCAATGGAAACCTTTTGAACTCTTTGATTAAATTTTCTTTTGATAAAAGAAGAAAAATCATTATACCTTTCTTGTTTTTGCATGTTGGCAAAAATAACAGTTTACTAACAACAAAAGCTTTCTATTTCCGTATTAAAAAAAGATTATCTAGATTTGTAGCAATAATTACTTTATGTCAGAAAAGAAAATAAGAGCATTTGAAGATATTGGTTATATTAAAAAATTACCAAAAGGATCTGATATAAATGACTATGAAAGCATTAATATAAAAATTAATAGTGGTGAAAAACTTACCCTCTACAGAAACTTATCTGAAAAGAAAGAAATAGATGATACAAGTAATTTTGGGAGTAGTTGGGATATCTTTAATTCACTTCTTTAGACTGATCTTTTTAAAAATTAATAGATAAAGTGATATTTCCTATCACTTACAGAATTTTATACATAAAAGGTGAATACAAGAACTAATACTTTGTAACTTAAAAAAAAGTAAAATAATGTAAAACTTTAAAAGAGTTTAATAAAAACTTAAATAATATTCTCAAATACTGTTATAATGGTGAGTAAATATTATTCATTTTACAAAACATCTCTTAATCTGAAAGTGTCTTTTAGACGAACTCCTCTATCTGTTTTTTCTACTGTGCAACACTCACTATAATTATCATGTTGCAAATAAATGATGTATTCTTTTTCAGAAGCTTCATTCAAAAACTTTTCTTTTTCAGAAAGAGTAATTAATGGCTTAGTATCATATCCCATAACATAAGGCAAAGGTATATGACCAGTACTGGGTAATAAATCAGCAGCAAAAACAATCGTTTTATCTTTATAAGTAATATGTGGTATCATTTGAGCCTCGGTATGACCATTTACAAAAAGTGCATCAAAATTATTAAATATTTTATTTTCTCTTTCAACAAAATCCAAGTGTCCAGCTTCTTGAATTGGAATAATATTTTCCTTTAAAAATGATGCTTTTTCCCTATTATTTGGAACAGTTGCCCACTCCCAATGATCTTTGTTACTCCAATACTTTGCATTCTTGAAAGCCATCTCAAAACCAGTTCTATCTTTATTCCATTTTACACTGCCTCCACAATGATCAAAATGTAAATGTGTTAAGAAAACATCAGTTACATCATCTGCAGAAAAACCATTCTTAGCCAATGAAGTATGCAAATTCACATCACCATGCAAATAATAATGTTTTAAAAATCCATCATCCTGCTTATCCCCAATACCATTGTCTATCAGAATAAGCCTATCTCCATCCTCAATTAATAAGGAACGCATAGCCCAAGGACACAAATTATTTTCATCTGAAGGATTTGTTCTGCTCCATAATACTTTTGGCACAACACCAAACATTGCTCCTCCATCTAATTTAAAAAAACCAGTATCAATTGTATACAAGTTCATGTTAGTAAATTTTAGTTTGTCAAAAATAACAATTGCTATTAATTCCTACTTTTATTTTCATATAAATTTACCATAAATGAAGATACATTTAATTGCAATTGGTGGAAGTGCTATGCACAATATGGCATTGGCATTACATCATAAGGGATTTAAAATCACGGGAAGTGATGATGCGGTTTTTAGCCCTAGTAAAGAACGATTAGAGAAATATGGCTTACTGCCAAATGAGATGGGATGGTTTCCAGATAAAATCACAACAGATTTAGATGCAATTATTTTAGGGATGCATGCCAGAGAAAAAAATCCTGAACTTGCAAAAGCCAAAGAATTAAATATTCCTATTTTCTCTTATCCTGAATATATTTATGAGCAAAGCAAAAACAAAAAACGAGTAGTAATTGGTGGTAGCCATGGAAAAACCTCAATTACAGCAATGATTTTACATGTACTACAAAATTTAAATATTGATTGCGATTATATGGTTGGTGCTCAATTAGAAGGATTTAATACCATGGTAAAACTTACTTATGATGCTCCAATAATTATCTTAGAGGGTGATGAATACCTTAGTTCACCAATTGATAGAAGACCAAAATTTCACCTTTACAAACCACATATAGCCGTTCTTAGTGGAATCGCTTGGGATCACATAAATGTATTCCCAACTTTTGAAATGTATGTTGATCAGTTTAGAATATTTAAAAATATGGTGAGTGACACGCTTATTTATTGCTCAGAAGATGAAGAATTATGCAAATTAACGAAAGAAGAAACAAATTGCAAACAAATACCTTATTCGACTCCAAAACACAGTATTGAAAATGGAATAACAACTTTAAAAAAAACTAAGTTATTAATTTTTGGAAACCATAATTTACAAAACCTAAATGCTGCAAAATTAGTCTGTAATGAGTTGGGTGTATCAGAAACTGATTTCTATAATCAAATTACTACTTTTAAGGGAGCAAACAAAAGACTAGAATTAGTTAAACAAACAGAAAAATCTGCAATTTATAAGGATTTTGCTCACTCTCCATCAAAGTTAAAAGCAACTTCCTCTGCTATGAAAAAGCAGTTTGAAAATAGAAAATTAGTTGCATGTATGGAACTCCATACTTTTAGTAGTTTAAATGAAGAATTCTTAGCGCAATATAAAGGAAGTATGGACACTCCTGACACAGCAATTGTTTATTTTAGCCCGGAAGCAATAGCGCATAAAAAGTTAGAACTAATTACAAAGCAACAAGTACATTCTGCTTTTAATAGAGAGGACTTATTAGTTTTTACAGATGCAAAAAAACTAGAAGATTATTTAAAATCTCTAAATTGGGAGAATCAAAATTTACTAATGATGAGTTCTGGCACTTTTGAAGGAATGAATATTGAGAATCTAATAAATTAAAAAAGCCACTCATTTCTGAGTGGCTTATAAAAAAAGACTTTATGTCTATCTATACATTTTACCCGAAAGTATATTAATAAAATCGATTAATGCCCAAATACCACAACCACCACCAGTAAGGAGCATTAAGATTCCATTTGTTGTATCTCCCATCATAAATCTATGTATTCCTAAGCCTCCTAAAAAGAAACATGCTGCAGCTAATCCCCAATCAACACTAGGCGCTGGAGCAGCTGGCACGCTAGAAAAACTCTCTGTAGCTATTACATTATCCGTAACAGGAAAAGAAGCATAAATTGTTGTGCTAAGCGTAAATAAGGCAATCATAATAAATAGAAATTTTTTCATTTTAATATTTTTATAGTTAATAAATTAATTCTTTAACGAATTTAGATATTTTTTTAATGTTATCTTAGGAAATTACTAATAAATCTAAAAAACTTATAAAAATAAAAAATACATTTTGTAGCAAAAATTATTTTTTTGATAAAAAATAATACTTGTTCAATTCTTTAAAATAAGTGATAGTTAGTAAAGGGAATACAATAATTGATAATTTGTTAAATTGGTATGCAATTGCAAAGTCTAAATGTATTAAATGTTGAATAGCTCGTGTCATACCACAAGCATAACATTCTTTATCGAACAAAGAAACTGACAAACATACTGACTCACCAGAATCAAAAAAAGTAGTAGGTAAAAGTAATAACAAAACTGGAATTACTAATAATACAATGAAAATAAATTTATTCTTCACTCTGTAAAGATACAAAATTTAATTATCCTAAATTTGCATCATGAGAATATCAATAATCATTTTATTTTTTATTATTTCTTTTCAAAGTTTTTCTCAAAACACCTTTAGCTATTTAGGCACACTTATTTTATCTAACAATACCCCTATTAGTTTTAGTCTGGAGCTAAAAGAAAATAATGGAATTGTAAATGGGTATTCCATCACCAATATAAATACCCCTGATGAAACCAAAAGTGAGATAAGTGGCTTATATTTCAAATCAGATAATTCTTTTCAATTGCAAGAAACTCAGATTTTACAAACCAATTCTGAAGCTCATTTAAACACCTTTTGCTATATCAACATGAACCTTTCATTCAAAGGGAAGTTTGGCACAAAAAGGTTAGAAGGTACTTTTATAGGAAATTTTTTGGATAGCACACAATGTGCTAGTGGAAAAATAATTTTAATGGAAGAAAAAAAACTTAAAAAAAAGATAGAGAAAGTTAAGAAAAGAATTGAGAAACAAGCTGATAAAATGATTACTGACACAAACCAAATACAGCAAACCAAGATACTAAAAGATGGTGTTGACTTTATAATTAATTGGGAATCCGATAAAATAAAACTTTTCATTTGGGATGCAAACCAGGAAGATGGCGATAAGATCCAACTTATAGTAAATAACAATATTATTCTAAATAATTTTAAGACTACAAATAAACGTAAGAAAATAAAATACAGATTAGTCGATGGAGAAAATACCATAGAAATAAAGGCTATCAATTTAGGTAATTCACCACCTAATACAAGTAGATTAGAATTAGTTGATAGTAAAACTAAATACCCAATCATCACACAATTGGAGCTAGGAAAATCAGCAATAATTAAAATTGTAAAGTAAAAACCCTCTACGTAAAAGTAAAGGGTTTATTCTTAAAGTGAACTTGGAGGGATTCGAACCCCCAACCTCCAGAGCCGTAATCTAGTGCACTATCCAGTTATGCTACAAGTCCAAATTGGCTGCAAATATAATTTATTTGAACTATTCTAATTTAGTTTATTAAAGAATTTCAACATCTAAACCGTATAGAGATAAATCCTCTTGTAACGGAATTAAATCATCAGTTTTCCCAATTGCAATTTCACAACTTCCTTTGTAATGAACTAAAACTGCACACTGCTCTGCCTGAATAGGATCATGTTCACAAATTGCAACTAAGCAATCAATTACATGATCAAAAGTATTATAATCATCATTGATTAAAAACAATGCTTTTTCTACTACTTTACTAGTAGGATTTTGCGTATATTTAGGAGTCTTTTTCATAATTTTTATTTTTACCAAATATAACTCTTGTTTCCTCACCTCGAATTAAACGTTCAATATTTTTTTGGTGAGTTATTAACGATAAAATTGGAACAAAAATCGCAAACAAATTTAAGGAATCATTAGTTGAATTAAGAACAATCATTACAAAAAAAGGAAAAGCTATAGATGCTATAATTGATCCTAGGGAAACATACTTTGAAATTAAAAACACAAGTAAAAAAACACCAAAAGAAAAAAGAGCAGCCCAAGGGTTCAAACCAATTAAAATCCCCATCATAGTAGCAATCCCTTTACCGCCCCTAAAACCAGTATATACAGGAAATAAATGACCAATAACAGCAGCAATTCCAAACGCTAGTTGATTCTCAAAAAACAATTCTGGAGAAAGCTCAGTCACGTTACTAATAAAATAAACATAGCTTACAGCTAACCAACCTTTAAAGATATCCATAAAAAGCACAGGGATTCCAGCCCCTTTTCCTAAAACTCTAAAAGTATTTGTTGCACCTGAATTTCCACTTCCATATTCCCTAACATCAGTTTTATAGAAAGTCTTACCAACCCAAACTGCAGAAGGGAAAGCCCCCGTTAAATAAGCAAGCAAGACAAATAATATGATTTCTGTATCTATCATTTAAAGTTCGGCAAGATAGTAATTAATACTTTTTCTTAGCTTTTTTCAAGAACTTATCAGTAATATCTTCAGCAGCAATCATATAACGGTAAGCAGGAGCACCTTTTGAACGCTCTGAATTTCTTTTACCGTCAGGAACAGAAAGAATTGCAGCATTAAATTCTGGATTAGTTGACCAAGAACGCATCACTCCATTTTTGTATTGGAAATAATACTCGTCATAAAATTCTGTAGTTAAATATATAGTTAAAACATCAGAATTTTGGCCCTTTTCAATAATAATATAACCATCAACTAACGAATTAACTTGTTTTTTCAACACACTTCCTACACCAATATTTCCTTTTGACACAAATGCTTTATTGTTATTATCCCACTTAAAATTAGTTTTAGCAAAAACAATAGAATGTTTCATCTCATCAGGAAATTTTGAAAAATCATCTTTCATTTCTAAATCAACTAAAAGCACCTCACCTTTTTCTTTTCCAAGTACTCTTTTTAAATTCATTGAGAATTTATCATCATACTCAAACATATCATCTCCAGGAGCATCATACAAATCTTGCCCCATAATCTCCAATGCCTCTTCTGAAAAGAAAAAATCAAGCATAAAAAATCCATCTAACTCAGTTTTTTGAGAAGCAATATCATGAGAAATATTACCAATATTTAAAACTTTGACTTGCCCTAAAGCTAAATTCCAATCCATCACCCCCTCACCTTTAGTTTTACATGTTTTATCAAATAAAGTATAATAGTTTGATAAAGAATCAGGGCCACCTATAATATATGCAAATTGTTTTTTATCATATCTTAAAGTAGTAGAAGCTGATAAAATATCAAAATCAAGAGCTTTTCTTTTTTTCTCACTCATAAATGTAGAATACAAATTTGTTGAATCAAAATTCATAACCAATGCTGATGAAAGTAAATCCTTCTTATCATTATAGATTTTCTTATCTAAATTAAACACTATATTCTTAGGGTCTATTTCGGATTTGAATTTAATCCATGATTTATCAATTAAATCACAAGAATGATTTGCCATAAAATAACCATCAAAAATTAAGTTCTTTTTATCAGCGATTAAATCAACACTACCTTTAAAATCAAATTTACTGTCAATATGAAAGGCTTTGTCTGTAGCAACATCTCCCCTAGCAAGAGTAATAGTGTCAGTCCCTACCCTAATCTCTTTAAAGAATATTTGCTGTTCATTATTCATAGCATCCTTATAAGTATAATCACCATTAGCAGTATAATTATGTGCTGATTTAATATCAACAGTAGCATTATTAAAAGTATGGTATTCAGTTAAATCATCTGCAATAATAGTTGCTCCAAATAGCGTTTGAATAACTGCATTTTTAGCAACTGTTACAATTCCAGAATCAGGATTAATAACAACATCAGCAACAAGAATTTCTTCAACCCCTCCTGTGTTAATTATATAGTCTTTAAGACTGTAAGTAGCAATTTTTGAAGTGAACATTAAAGAGTCTTGATAAGGATGAACAGATACAAAATCAGAACCTTTACCCTCAGCAAAAACTTCATCGCCAAGTGTAAACAATTCATCATCCATTGCCCATCTCAGCTTATCAATATAAGATATATATTTATTAGCAGGAAACTCAACATATGAATTACCACCATTTGAATAAAACAATCCTTCACGGGTTTTCAAATCAATATGTGACCTTAGATTATTTGCTCTAATTGCAGTGTTTTTTGAATCATCAAACACCTTAAGATTAGCATCTTGGGAGCCAAACCAATTTGCATTAAAGGTAAACACCTTTGCATCAACATCAGCTTTATCTAATGAAATAATCCCGCCCCCTGAAAGTGCTGTAGGTTGTAGTAATAAGTCTCCTATAAAAGTAGCTTGATCATGATAAAAATTAAAAGGATCTTTAGTTTGATAAACCTCTAATCTATCGTTATATGGATCAAAGTGAGTATAAGTTTCAGTGTTTTTTACATCAGGAAATTCAATTCCACTAGCAACTTCAGTAAGAACAAAGCTTTGTGTATAAAAATTAGTAGAGTCAGGGAAAAAGAAAATTTCTTCAGCAGATGCTTTTGATGTTAAATATGCAAAGTCTCCACTTCCTTTTAATCCTTTATGGCTCAAATGAATATCATTATTATACTTTCCTTTACCACCATAAATATCAAATCCATCAGCTGGTGTTTTCCTAGTAAAGCCTAACGAATAATCATCTTGTAATCTTAAAGTGTCATCAAATATAGGGAAGATTCCTGCTGATTCAAACGCACCTGCAAACCATAATCCTTTGCCGGTGTAATTATCTAAGCTATCAATTTCAAAAGGCTGTAAATGAAAAGAGAAATTATCTCTTTTATAAACTCCATCATAAATAGAACTCCTATCATAATAAGCGTAAGAATCCTCAAACGACCTAAAGATTGGGAACTCAGGAAAACTATCTTTTCTAACCCCTGATTTATTTGTAGGATCATCAATAATTAAATCACCAGTTACTGCCTCAATAACTGTTCTAACTGGAGTTAAAATTTCATCACCATACATGTCTTTTTTAATAGGATGTACAGGAACTGAAAGCTGAACAGAATCAATTTTATTCAAATCAACTTTAAATTCATCATAGTGAAAAAAGAAATCTCTTCCAAAAAGATTTAACCTCCCTTTACCTGCATAAACCTGACCGTTAAAAATAAAATCTCTATTTTTCTTTACCACCAGTAAGCCATCTTTTGGATATAAATAAACAGCTCTTTCTTGGCTTAATTCAATCTTATGAATCCCTAAGATATTTAAGTCTTTCGTCTTAATATTTAAAGTAGCATTTACCAAATTCTTATCAGGGGTTTTGTACTCTCCTTCAGAAATAATTGAATTAAAGGTTATAACATCATAATCCCCAATTTCTGAAGCTGCATTAATATAATTATACAACTTTGGAAGCACTGTAATTCGCTCCTCTCCGAAATCATAAAAGATAAACCCATCGTTAGCTAATTGAATAAGATAATGCTGAATTTGTACAATAGGAAAACGAGAGAATTTGGCAAAATCCTCAACATAGAATATTTCTTCTTGATTTGCTCTGACATAATTATTAACCAAAAACAATGGGTGAATAGCATCAATACCTTGCATAGATTCAAATTTCTGTTGAAGAAATCTGTCAACAGATTCAAATTCAACTCTAGATTCAGCTGTTCCTGGCAAAGAACCAAACGCTATAATATCACCATCAATATTCCATTGTAAAAGTTCAAAATCCATAGTTACATTATGGTAAGTATTTAACATTGGAGCGCCAGAAATTCCATTAGAATTTCTATAAAGTTGCAACTGTCTTTTGCTGTTAATATACTTAAACTGCAAATTAGCATGATAAATTGAATCACCATCAAAATATATTTTAACACCTGCTTCTAGTGATGAGATACGATCAGGCTTTAAACTAAAGCGATTTGCATTTGCAATAAAAACATCTTCACCATCTCTTTTAAATACGATTTTTGCTTCAGCATACTTTCCACCATCAGCTATAAAATCCTTACCTTGCATTTTGTAACCTCCTCTATAATCTACATTTGGGAAAATATCTTTAAGCTCTATATTTTTACTATATGAAGTGAATTTAGGATGATTTTTAGCTTGCTTTCCTTTTGAGACTTTATTGACTACTTGCCCAACAATTGGAGTATTAAAAATATATTTATTCCAAAAACTAGCAGAATCTGAAACAAGAACACTTTTTCGTGTGTCAATTTTATATGACTTAATCTCAGCATAAATTGAGTCCTTTGACATTCCTTGAGATTCCCAGTTTATCACCCCATTTTTACCATACCATTCGTTAGAAACAAAATAATACTTTCCTTCTGTTCCAAAGATATCATAAGAACCACCCTCAGCTGAACAATTTAAATTAAAAGGATTGTTAAATACAATAACTGGCTCAATCATTTCAAAAGTGAATTTATAATCAGCCTTACCTACATTCCATGATACAGATTTGCTCTCACGCAAAATATTATTCGATACTAAATCAGTAGTAAATGAGAAAAACATCAGCAATTTTTTGGTTGTTGTTTCAGTTAAAGTCTCTTGAACTACATTTAACCATTCAGGAAGCATTTTTTCTCCCATTGCATGATTATCAACAAGAATTAAAGCAGCTAAAAACTCTTGAAAATGAGGCTTAGCACGCAGTCTTTTCTTTAGCATCTTATCAGAAACCTGCATAATAATCTCTTTTTCAGATATAGCTAAAACTTCAGATTTCTTCTTAAATTCTTTAAAAACTGATTTTGAATCTGAATTATCAGTTGCAGTCATAAAACCATCCAATTCAACTAAAAACGCTGGAAATTCTTTAGAGAATTCTTTAACTCTTCCTTTCTTTTGAGCATAAGAACTCAAAGAAAACACAAAAATTAATACTAAAAGTATTAAGCTCTTTTTAAATGTAACATTTGCCATTTGTTTTTGTTTTTTAAAACAACTAATTCCAGACCAAGTTGCTTTGATTTATCTAAAATTAAAGGTACGTCCTCTCTAAAAAAACCACTGAATAAAATTTCTGATTTATCTTCCATTGCCCCCACATAAGTTTCTAAATCATTTACAATTATATTTCTATTGATATTTGCCAATATAATCTTAAATTTTGAGTCTCCAATTGCATCTGCATCACCATGTATAAAATCAATATTAACAACATTATTTAGCATTGAATTCTCCTCAGAATTTTCTACAGCCCACTCATCAATATCAATTCCAACCAATGATGCAGCGCCTAATTTTGAAGCAAGAATTGCTAACACTCCCGTGCCGCAACCCACATCCAGAACTGATTTTTCCTTAAAATCAAGATTAAACATCTCACTCATAATAAGGTCAGTTGTTTCATGATGGCCAGTACCAAATGACATTTTTGGAGTGATAATAATTTCATAATCTAGATCAGGTATTTCATCATGAAAGTGTGCTCTAATCACACATTTATCATTAATTTTTACAGGAGAAAAATTACTTTCCCAATGCTTGTTCCAATTTTCTTGTTTTACTTTATTAATTGTAAAACTAAGCTCAGTAGATTTTGAAATATCATTAAGAATTTCATAGACTAAATCCTCTTTTAACAAGTGAGATTGCACATATGCTTTTACTCCATTTTCATCCTCAAAGTAAGACTCAAAATTAATTTCATTTAATCTAGCAACCACAATTTCAGCAAATGGATTAACTTCACTCAATTTGATATTGACTTCAGTATATTCCATTAAAACGATTGTGTGATTGCAACAAAACTATCTGCATTTAATGATGCTCCTCCAATTAAACCACCATCAACATCTTTGCTAGCAAATAATTCCTTAGCATTACTTGCTTTACAACTGCCACCATACAATATTGATGTGCTTTCTGCAATATCCTTAGCATACTTTTCAGTTAATAAATTTCTAATGAAAGCATGAATATTTTGTGCTTCTTCAGTACTTGCAGTTACCCCAGTACCAATTGCCCAAATAGGTTCGTAAGCAATAACTATATTTTTAAACTCATCAGCCGATAAATGAAATAAACTCTCAGATATTTGGGATTTAATCCACTCAAAATGAACCCCATTTTCTCT
>Ga0315315_10003936_pt1 | contig 13700 bp, 8 predicted proteins | sample M140m3416metaG_FD_203699 | JGI IMG/M metagenome (GOLD analysis project Ga0315315, IMG submission 203699) | Ammonia-oxidizing marine archaeal communities from Monterey Bay, California, United States - M1 40m 3416 | ecosystem: Environmental > Aquatic > Marine > Intertidal zone | place: USA...
TCTGATCCGTCCCATGCTCTCGCGCCCCCCCCGCAAAGTAGACTCGCTGCACCCGCAGGCAGCCCGATGTCAGCATCCTCTCAGCCCATGAAGCAGGCGCGACAGAAACGACGGCCTGAACTCCCATCCCAATCGCGATCCACCTGAACGCTACGACAACATCCCTTGCGTGCGGCACACACTCGGTTTGCATGCATTTCGCAGGACGAGACCAAATTTTCTCGAGGAATTCCTCCACGGTCGAACCATCGCGTCAGTTTTAGGTGAGGTAAACCAGTTTTAAGTGAGGTGTCCACCCTGCAGCTTCGCAGACCCACGTTGCTCATCGCACGAACGAAAATCGCGATTTTCACAAAAACACCGCCTCAAACTGGGCCAACAAGGGCACTGATGTATGACGTTTCATCTAGATATCGATGCGTGCAGTCAAAACCGCGGACCTGACCAACTGAAGTTCGGTCACCGTTTCTCGATTTAAACCGAGTTTCAGGTCTGATAGGATAAACGTCTCACAACAAAATCAAGGAAACGTAATCATGCGCTCAGCATTTCTCGCACTACCCTGCGTCGTACTGGCTTCCCTCGCGATGGCAGATGAGGTTAAGAGCATTGACAACCAGTCGACGCATGCACAAACAGGGATCATTCAGTTCACGGGTGCGTCGTCAGTTCTCAAGATGAATGCATTTTGCCTGAACAACCAAGGACAGATCGTTGCGGTCTGCGGGAACGGTCCTGGTGAGATTCGAGTGGCCAACGATGACGGTAAGATTTTGAATTCCTGGAAGGTCGATGTAAAGCCAGAATCAGTCGGCGTAGCAGAAGATGACACGATCTTGGTTGGCGGTGAAGGCAAGCTGTTCCGCTTTGCCCCCAATGGCAAGTTGATAACAAAAGTTGCGTCTCCGCATGCTGCTCGCCTGCGAGATAGTAAAGCGCAGCTGCGTTCTGAAGCCCTCGCAAGCTTGAAACGCTCGATGACTGCAAGAGACCCACTTGCAATGGCGGAGAGTCGGGTGACCTCGTATGAGAACATGCTTACCCAACTCAAGACGCGGAAAGAAAGCGGCACGCTTAATGCATCCGAAGAACGATTGATCAAAATGTTACCAGACCTGATGGAACGTTATCAAAAGCAGGTCGATGATCTGAAACGCGCCGCACTGGACAGCGACGAACCCGAAACGAAGTCTGATACGGAACCCACCGAAGCACAAATCAATTCATTAGTGGACAGCATGATCCGCACAAAAATGCGGGTATCGTCCATTAGTTCCACTGGAAACCATCTGTTCGTTACGACTCGCGGCACCACCGGCTATGGCTACGACGTTTGGAAAATGGATCTGCAATTCAAAGATGCTGCCGTGATTGTGAGCGGTCTAAGCGGGTGTTGCGGGCAAATGGATGTGCAATGTTGCGAGAGCGGGATTTATGTCGCCGAAAATTCACGCGATCGAGTGGTGCACTACGACATCAACGGTACCGAAATCAACAAATGGGGAAAATCGGACCGAACGGGAATCAATGGGTTTACCAGTTGCTGCAATCCCATGAATGTCTGTTTCGACAAAAAGGGATATGTGTATACCGCTGAATCGGGCTCGGGCCGTATCAAGTGTTTTGACTCCAATGGAGCCTTGGTATCATACGTCGGTGACGTCGATCTCGTTCCAGGTTGCAAAAACGTCTCCATCGCGGTATCCCACGTCAACGCGAAGGTCTACATGCTGGACCTGACCCGCAACCACATCAAAGTCATGGAGCCCAAGCCTGCTGGCCTGAAAGCCAACAAAAAGAGCAAAGTTGAAAATCAGAAAGAAGCAAAGCTTCAGCCGACCACCATCGGACAAGGCGTCACCGCACGACTTACCATCGAGGCATCCAAATGATTGAAACCTTCATGAAACGCCGATACTTATTTTCCGTCTGCTGCATGGTGATGCTGTGCTGTTTACCGCTATCCCAGAATTCCAAGGCAGCTGATCAGACGAAGTTACTGACCATGGTGGTGATGGACCCACTTGCGGCACCGCTATCTTGCCCTTGCGTTGAAGGCTATGCCCAGCGGGACTACACAGTTCTTGCAAAGCATCTTGAAACGACGATGAATTGCAAGTTAACAGTCGTATTCAGCGAATCTCTCCCGTCAGCGTTGAAAAAGACTGGTGGAAAATCGGACATCATCATCGGGAAGCAATCAGTCGTGCGGGCGGATTCGAAGCTTGCAAAGAAGGCAATGAAAGCGATCAGTGAGCTTACCGACCAAAATGGTAATACCACGCAATACGGCATGATCGTCGTTAATAAAGAAGATCCGGCAAAATCTGTTGCTGACCTGAACGACTATACGATCATTTTCGGACCCTCCGAAGCAGAAGAAAAGCACAGCGCTGCGCTTCAATTGCTGAAAGCAGCTAACGTTCACATTCCTACAGACCGGCAGAAAATTGATGAGGCTTGCAGCGATGGGGCCTGCAAAGTCATTGACCTTGGCCCTGAATCAAAAACCGCTGCGGTGATTTCCAGTTACGCACAACCACTTCTGGAAGGTTGCGGAACCATCAAGAAGGGGGATTTACGAGTGGTTGGAAAGACGATTCCAGTCCCGTTCGTAACCGTGTTTGTTGCTGACTCGCTGGACATTAAACTCCGACAACAGATTGCCACCGCATTGGGCGATGCTGCGATCCAACCAACAGTGCTACAGGCGCTTGAGTCACTTGCTGGCTTCGTACCACTGTCGGCGAGCACTTCGGTCGCAAAAAAAAACTAACACCACAGCGAATTAATTCATGGGGTAGCTGGCTTGGTCCAGCCCGCAATGGCCACCTAGCCAAACTGCCCTCCCTCCTCCCTGACTCCCCTGATGTGGTTTGGGACGTTCCCTTAGTGCATGCGGGTTTGGGTGGGATTGCTGCCAACGACAAATATGTCGTGTTCGGGGATCGCGACCAGGATGACTTCCAAGACGTCTATCGTTGTCTGGACGCAGAGACCGGCGAGCCAATTTGGCGAGTAGAGCGGCTTGCTGCTGCTGCACTTGACTACGGTAATTCGCCGCGTGCCACCCCCCTCATCCTTGAGTCCCATGTGATTTGCCAAGGTGCGTTGGGCAACCTGCTGTGCGTTGACTTACACACCGGCAACGTGCTCTGGGAGAAAAACTTCCGTGATGAGTTCCCCTTGGACGCGGAACTACCGTGGGGATATTGCGGATCACCACTTCTTGCTGATGGCAAACTCATTGTTGCGCCCGGTGCCCCCGATGCCTCTTTGATTGCTCTCGATCCAGACACAGGAGCATTACTGTGGAAGGTTGCAGGTTTACCACCCTCGCACGGATCACTCATCGTTGCCGATTTGGGAGGAGTCAAACAGATTATTGGCCATGACCAAAAAACTCTTGGTGGCTGGGCCCTCGATAACGGAAAGCGGTTGTGGACGATCGAACCGCATGCGGACGGCGACTTCAATGTGCCGACTCCTATCCTGTATGCAAACGAACAAGGACAACAAGTACTTCTCATTGCTACTGAGAATAATGGTATCCGCTCCATCGCATTTGACAGTGCTGACGGCACCCCGTCTAAAACGGTATCAAGATCAATGCAACTGCGCACCGACATGAGCACACCTATCGTGGTCGGCAATCACATCTACTGCGTCAAGAATTTTCTGTATTGCCTCGATGCTTCGGATCTGTCGGAGAAGTGGCGTCTGCGAGATCGCGCGTTGGGCGATTATGCTGCGACCTTTGCGACGGAAAACTATTTGCTGGTTGTTGGCAAAGGTGAATTGTTGCTGCTACGAACCGACGGAACAAAAGAAATCCTAGCACGGTGCAAGGTGTTTGACGCCCCTCAGGTCTTGTATTCGCACCCTGCAATCTACGCGAACCGAATGTATATTCGTGGCGAACATCAATTGAAATGCATCACGCTATCGCCTGCAACGCTGCGGACTGAATCAACTCACGAAATCGTAGAATGACCAAATCAGCACAGTGATACGTGATGGCTAGACTGCGTTATTGGATTGCTGCTCCCTATACCTTCTTTCGCTGCCTGTGAATCGCCACCGGAATCACGACAGCGATCAAGGCCAAACTCACCGAGACTGAGGCAATGGCCACCCACATCGGGTACTTGCCATCCGCTGCAAACTTTGGCCCAACCACCGGCGACTCGTAATACTCATTTTCAAACGCCTGTTCAACGTTTTCCCCAGCAGTGATCCATCCCTGTTCTTTGTTTACAATTGTTTCATACCATAGGTTTGCTTCATTTAATTCCGACTGGAACTGAGATTCCAGTTCGGCAAGAGTCAAGCTACCTTCAGAAGCACCCTCCCTGGTCTGAAACTTAAGACACTTCTCCGCCTTCTCTCGATACAACTGCTGAACGGGTAATTCGTCAACTTCATAGGAGGCCTTCAGGTAAGCCCTCGCAGCAAGTTGCTTTGCATCGGAATCATATCCGCGACTGACAAGCAGATCCCCCAACGCCTCTAGCAACACTGGGGAGTCGTGGTTGCCGAATTTCATCATTCCAAGCACACCCTTGATTCCCTCGTCGACCACCTTCGCAGGATCCTCAACCACAACCTCCCCAGACTCGTTACTGACAAGAAATGCTCCGAAGCCTATGGGGCTCATTCCGTTGGGGGTGTTTTCCGAGAGCGGCAGAAGCGGTTGATCTTCCTGCCTATGACTGAGCAGGTATTCAACCAGTCGCTTTTGATAGATCTCTCGACCAAAATGGGCGTTCGGGTTTATCAAAAGTGCTTTATCAATTTCTGCTAAACCTAAGTCAAAGCGACCAGAATGAAAGTAGAACGTTCCAAGATTGGCATGTGTCGAGTAAAGCCCGGGGTACAGCCCATCCTTCGCTTCAATGACACGGATTGCCTCTTCCGTATCTCCGGATTTTTCATGGGCAACGGCAAGATCATCATATAGATCAGCACTGGGCTCGGCCTTGATTCGCTCCCCACGATCCTCAATTCTCCACCGGTAGAAATCAGCAGAGTGACGGAGAAACTTCCCGGCAATCAACTCCAAAGCTGTTGGAAAACGCTGGCGTTCCATCGCTAAAGTATCCCGGTCCCATAGGCATGCAGCACACGACACACCAAATGAGACACTGGCAAGCAAAACGGCTGCGCTCACGAATTTTCTCACCATCTTGTAATTCCAACCTAATCGAATAGTTTCATTTCGAAGATGCATCACTGTTTACGGCTCGCATCGAATTTCAATAGGGACAGGGGACGCACTCAAACGTGGCCCGGCCCGTATGAAACCACCATGCTGAATCATGAGAAAGGTTTTCTCACGCAGCACAACTACGTGTCACCCAGTTCCTGTTCTACTGCCATGGAAACATCTCTACCGCCGTCGCTTCCATCCTTTCGCTGCGCCACAATTGTAAGAGAAGCTTGAACCTTGATGACCTGCCGTCGCATATTTGCGAGCGGATGCCAATCCATGCTATTCAGCGATGGTCAGCACACCTGGATTTGCGACCAAAGTTGTTCCGTCTGAAAATGTCACCTTCAACGGCGCATCGTCAAAGTTGTACGCAACGTAGGTGTTTTTTCCATTCTTTTCAAATACGTTCACGAACGGGTGATTTGAGGTAACTTCAGCGTGGTTCACCCCATAGCGGTTAAGTACCTGCAGCCAGTGGAACATAAACGCATGAGTGTTCCCTTCCTCTATCTTACACTGGGGATGTTTGCCTAAGTGGGTCAAACCTATTGCGGGGTCTTGAAGTGCACCGAACATGACAACTAAATCGCCCCAACCATTGTTGTAGTCAGATCCCTGCTTGCGTTTTGCGGTGATACGGTCAAAGTTTCGCTTGATGTAATCAGGGTGCCGCCCCATGTAAATGGAAGCTGGCGTGAACGGCAACCAATTAATGCCATGAATGCAATCGATGTCTGCAGAGAACCAGGTGGCAAACGCCCCCTTCCCGCCCCACACCATCCCCAACGCCACTTCTGGAAAATTCGCAGGAAAATTGGTGGAGGAAACGTCGAACCAATACTCCTCAATAGCCACGCGTTCTGTGTTGTAAAGGTAGACACCCCGATCCCGGATCAGATCATTGCCAGTAACCTCGCCCCAAAGCATCATTCCATACCAGGCGTTCATCGCCTCAGATGATGACTCCTGGTTATTCCCATCACCGAATTTGGCGTGACCAGACGCCCATGAATGCCCGGCATAAACATCAAAGCAACGCAGTCTCGGGAATAGATCATCCTCTGCGCTGCCCGAGGCAATGTCACGAACCAACAGATCCACCATTTTTCCCCATTGTGCTCCCCACTCTGGATTACGCCTGGCCACCTCAGCGGCTGCCCGAATGAAATAACCGTAGTGAAAATGATGATCATTCAATTCAGCGTCACTGCCATAAGACGCGGGACTGCCTATCAACGTTCCCCAATTCTTATCGTAGAAAAACAAGCCATTCGTTTCATTGGGCGAAGCAACAAACCAGTCTTCCAACCGAAGTTGCATCTCGTTAACAAACTGGTCCTCGATGCGATCTTCGCCGAGCACCTCAGCAATCCCTGCCAACGTAGCCAGTCTTCCAAGGTGTTTTCCCTCCCAATAGGTATCCGCTGTTTTGGGTTTTGCTCGACTCACTTCCTGTTTGAGATAACCAAGCAGACGTTGACGATCAACACTCCCGGCCACCGGCAGCATTGGCAACACTCCCTGTAACGGAAGACGAGTTCGGAATTGGTCTCCCGTTCCTAATTTCATGTTCCCACGAACAGATTTGTATACAAGATCCGTCAATGGTGTTGTTAGGTACTTCCACTGGTGGGGATAGGTAGCAAACAGAGTGCCCGACGTGTCTGACCCACCCAACGTTTCGATTTCAAAATTATATTCCGTGACGAGGTGCCCATCCGCAATTTTGTATTGTGCATCGCTACCCACCACATGGTTGTGCGCGTAACCCGCGAACATCCGCAGAGTCCGCTCGCTACCGTCGGGCAACAACGCGACGCTGAAGTAATCTCTCGTGGATTCATTGGTGAACGTCGAGCTGCCTAAGCCATCCCATGAGGACCCGTCTGCCCCAAAAATCCCGTAGTGGTTGCCCCGGACAGTAATTCCCATTACCGAATCACTTAGTTTCATGAACACAGTGGGGACGTGTGCAAACGTTAGTCGTGGCGTGCCTCCCGCATATCTGCAAAACACAAACGGACTACCATGCCCAATCGTCATCCGAAGAACGGCGTCTCCTGACTCCTGCACGCCGGTGATAAACCATTGCGAATTTGAATCTAAATGCGTTGAGTCAGCACTCACAATCTCACTATGCCCAATCACAATGTCTCCATTGCTGGAGACTCCGCCACCCATGATGGAATCGGCGCTGCTGACCATCGCAGCACCGGGGTAGGCAAGCGACAATCCTGAATCCCCAAACACAACCCCCATTGGGTGAGGAAACATATTCTGCGAATGTTTCTCCCAAACCAGTGAGCTGAACCACTGATTCGTCGGGGCACGACCCTTAAAACGCTGTGAGACGTAAATCGTCTCCGGAAGCGGCTTGCAGCCCTCTGGTCGTTCCTCCGCGAAACCTTGAACTGGTTCGCCGTGAACGATTGAATTGCCACCAGTGACTGCCAGACACGCGATCGCTAAACATCTTAAAACTCTCATCACGACCAAAACCCTGGGTAGTCGGTTCTTTCTTGCACATCGCCACATTGATTGTCAACATCGCCTATCTAAGGCTCAACTGCGGACAAACTTCACGCTGCTGACACTGTTACCTTAACCCGCCACAACCGAACGAATCAACGTCGCACCCCCACATCTGTGCATCCACAGTCAATGCACCTCACGAGCCGAGCGAGTAAAACCTCGATCAAAGCGACCACTTCACACCTGATCCGACATGCACTGGAGAAGAAAAAACTACTCGTTCCGCAAATTATCACTGCCGTCTCCTTCTCCGAATCGAAAAACAAGACTTGCATCAGTCATGACACGCATTCGACCGTCAATTTCTTTCGCAGGACACGCACACGCGAAACAACTTCTTCATCCCGTCAGGCCGCCGTATTCGTTTTGGCCTCACCATCATCCCCACCACTCCTGTTTGATCGTTCGTTTCCGATCAAAGATGCAGGATGCACAGCCTGACGCGGATTCCATGTCATGGGACACAGGCAATATCCGATCAACGCCGTAGGTTTGGTGACATTCGATCACAAACCTTCCGGGGAAATAATCGCAGCTTCAATATGCGAAATTTTCACCGGACAGCGTCACGGCTCTATGACGCCTCAATCATCAATTGCCACCATAAAACAACCAGCACGAACATGTCGTACCGCCTCGCCATCTTCAGTCTGTTAACCTCCGCCGCTCAAAACTCACATGCTGAGCATGACTGACGCTTATTCAAGTCACCTTTTGCAAACAATTGCGACTCTTTGACTGACTGTGACGCCAACCCCTGCACTGTAGGTTGTGACGGTGGATGCGATAGCTGTGCTTGCGCACCAGCGAACACATGTTACCTAAGTCTGTTCGGTGGCTTAACAACATTGAATGATTACAACGGCATAAGTGACGAACACCCCAGCCCTCCAATCATCACCCCTCCTCAGTTACGGGGCAGTTTTAGTGATGGCTTCGGCGTCGCAACAGGCCGCGAGTTTCACGACTGATTTTCCCGCTGAGTTGGAATACTCTTTTCGCAGCAACGCATCGGATCGTTGGTGGGTGAACGGAGCTGGAACAGATTGGACCGACACGCTCAACACTTCTGCATTCATGACCAACGTGTACTACGACTTTCAGAAGCGGGACTTCCACAACATTGTCCCCTACGTTGGAACCGGTATTGGAGTGGTCATCGCCGACGGTGACTTCAGCACACCTGCAATTGACCTCAGCATCAAAGACGAAGCCTTCGCATACCAGTTCATTGCAGGGGCTTCGAAGCAGATGTCCCGTTCAATGACCTGTTTGCAGAGTATCGTTTTCTCGGCAGCACCGATCTTGAGATTCAGAAAACGTCAACGCCGCCTTCTTTGAAAATCGGTGACTTCGCCACCAAATCCAACAACGTGTTCTTCGGGATTCGCTGGTCTCACTAGAACCTGAACTCTCATCAAAAATCGTACGCTTTCGCGGGAGGCCGTGATACCAACCGCACAGCGGACAGCGACTACGATGTTGTCTGGAGAGAGGCGAAAGAACTTTATTCGTATGAATGAACCATAAGTGAATTGCGTTCAGGCTACATGCAGAACATGAATTGCTTGCGAAGTGGCGACCAACCTCTTCATGTGGTGTCATCGCGTGTGGTGACAGTCTTTTCCAAGCGAGAGACATCCAGCTCAAACGCTAGCAGCACGCACAACCACTCAGCAGACGGTTGCCATGCAATCGTTCTGTTGAGCCAAACCACGCTTTTCTGGGTTGGTTACTGCCGCCCTCGCAGACAACTGCAACCGACTCCATGCTCCATCGAGCTCTGCAGCAGAGTGGTTCCAGCCCCATTGTTTTGCCAATAAAAAGGACGTCTTGGCTCGGGGCTTCCAAAACGATTCATTCTGTCAGCTTCGTAGATTTCACCATTGGCGACAACGTAGTGGACCTGTTCCGTATCACGTATGTTCTTCGCGGGATCTGCCCCGCTCTTGAAAATAACCAAATCAGCGAGTTTCCCAACCTCGACGGAACCAAGGTCACCATCCAATCCCAGATATTGCGCTCCATTGATCGTGCCGCACATGAGCGCCTGCATGGGCGTCATGCCACCTTGAACAAAGCTCCACATTTCCCAGTGAGTACAGATACCGTTCAACTGGCCATGCCCACCAGCCTGAACCAAGCCACCCTGTTCAACGACTTGCCGGGCAATCTCAGCGACCTTCATGTGATTGTAATCTTCGTCGGGAGATTTCTGCCGCCGCCGAGCACGCGGATTGAGGACATGGGGTGGAATGAAAGTTCTCAGTCTTGGGTGAAGCCAGAGATCCGCAATCTGGTACCAGTATTGTTCCCCTGAAATCCCCCCATAAGCAACATTCAGTGTCGGGGTATAGCCAACTCCGGTTCCCCGCCACAGATCCATCACATCGTCATAGGCGGTTTGAACCGGAAGGGTGTGTTCAATTCCTGTATGGCCGTCGACGATCATGGTCATGTTATGCATGAAAGTGGAACCGCCCTCCGGTACCACCATCATTTCCAGCTCTCGCGCCGCCTGCAACACCTGCTGACGCTGATCACGACGTGGCTGGTTGTAACTCTTGACCGTAAACGCCCCGACTGCTTTCATCCGCCTCAGATGAAACCTTGCATCTTCAAGGCTATCAATTTCAGCTTTAGTCGCGCTCGTTGCTCCATACAAAATGGTGCCTGTCGAGAATGTGCGAGGTGCAGAAATCAAACCAGCCTTGGTCATCTCACTGGCAGCAAAGATACTGTGGGTTTGATTGCTTGGATCGTGGATGGTGGTCACTCCAAACGCCAGCCGCGCGAAATCGACCCAGTTCTGCTGCGGTGTCATCCCATTCGCGGCCTGCGCACCATGGGCGTGAGTGTCAATGAACCCCGGTGCCACCACCTGCCCCTTTGCATCGACGCGGTAAGCATCTTCTGGCACTTGAACCTCTCCGGACTTCCCAACGGCAACGATACGGTTGCCATCAATCACCACAGTCCCCGACTCTATCACCCCTTCCGCCGCCATGGTTAGGATTCGAGCATTCAGAATGGCTGTTTTCCCACCAGGTTTAGCATGTTGTGCGGTGAAACCAATTCCAACGCTTCCTGGTTCAGCATCAGGTTTGCTGAGGTCCTTGGTAAAGAGCTCAGCCCCCAAGCTCCAATGAACTGCCTTGGAATCCCCCGAAAAGTGGATAAAGTCGCCGGCGTCAGAACTAACGCGTCGAGTCGGCAGGCCTTTCCCATTGGGCCCCACTTTGATGCTGCGACCGGATTGGACGAACGGTGCCACGTAAACGTGGAAACGTTCAATGAACGCTATGCTGTTGGAGTCTTGCGAGACACGAAAATCAGTTGCCCAGGTGCTGCTGTAGTGTGTTCGTTCCTCATTTCCTGTGAGGTCGACTGACCGCAATTCCAGATTGTCAGCTTCCTTTTCAGAATTCTTCTTCTGGAAAAAGACACGCTCCTGCTGCTTGCCAAACTGCGGTCGAACACCGGTTTTCGAGATTCTGATTCCCTCGCCATCCCGTGTTGGTATTACGTACAGGCCCGAATCCCGAGACCAGAGGGGACTTGTGATGCCGCCACCAGCTTGCTTTCGATAGACGATCAGCTGTCCATCTGGCGAAAACACTGGATCGGTGTAATGACCGGGTTCGGGTGTCACGATCCAATTTTCGTTTTGCGCTGGATCCACTGATGCAATTCGCACACTTCCCAAAGAGCGGTCATTCCAAGTCGTGTAGACAACGTACTTGCCGTCACGAGAAAAGCTGGGACAGAATTCAAACTCAGTTTCCTGATTGGTAAGTCGCTTTGGTTCACCGTCCGGAAGATCACGAATGTAGACATGCCCCAATGCCTGATACGCCACTCGGTCAGCTTCTGGTGAGACGGTCACCCAACGCAACATCTTTACGTCGAAGCTATCACGTCCGATCTCCTGAGCAAACCGAACCGCAGGCTTAATCACACGCTTGTCCTTAATGTGAAACGGAATCACCTCAGCGGTTCCCATCTCAACATCAATCTTCCGTATTTTTCCCTTTGCCCATGCCACGATCGCATCCCCATCGGGCATCCATGCAAAATGTGGATAGACGCCATGAATTGCCCATGCCTCCTGCATGTCCCGTTCCAGAAGTTCGTAGACTAGTCGCACAGCACCCGATTGCAGGTCAAAGAGATGCAAACCGGTCTTGGCGCCCACCCTTCGGACAAAAGCTAGTTGCTTCCCGTCGGGCGAGGGTGTCGGGCGACAAGCGCCACCAGGTCCACGTAACAGAACCTCTGTTTCCCCCCTCTCTAGATCAAGACGCTTGATCGCGTAAATTCCTTTGATCGAATCTTTGTCGTATTCAAAATCGCTACCCGGCGTCACGTCTTGTGAGTAGTAAAGATACCGACCATCTGGCGAAAACACCGGCTCATTAACGTCCTTCTGATCGCTCACACGATTTGTGAGCGGGACTCCCGCCGTCGATTTCAAATTCATGGAATCTTTGTGGTACATCCACATTTCGCCAGCCCCCAAGGAACGGCGACTTGTAAAGTGCTTTCGCCCCACCAGATAGTCCCCGTCCGGCGACCATGAAGCACCATTAATCAGACGATACGACTCCTGAGTCACTTGGATGGGTACTTCTGAGTCAAGAGAAAGAACCCAGAGGTTATCCCCTGCTTTTTTTTCAGCGCCTGTTCGGTCACTCGTAAAGGCCACTTCCTTACCACTTGGGCTGTAAACGGGTTGCATGTCCCATGCGATCCCCGACGTCAGTTTTTTCGGCAAGCCGCGTCCGTCTTTACCGTCTGCGCCCTCAATCGGCATCTCATACAAATCACCGAGCAAATCAAATACCAGCTTCTTGCCATCTGGGCTAACATCAACCGTGATCCAAGTGCCTTCAGTCGTATCGATAGCTTGCTCGACCGTCTTTCCGGGTGTTTCTTCGATATCCCAACCCGCTGTATCAGCGTCGGTTTCGTCAGCACCAGTCGCAGAACGATTTCCATCCTCAGCAATCACCAAACTGGGGAAAGCTGCCAGAATAAAAATGAGCAAAACGCGGTTTAAAATGAACACTTTTACACTCACAGGTTTTACACAAGGAAAAATTCATCCGATTCAGAAATCGGCAACCTGTAGCTTACTCGAATACGCGAAAACGTCGATGTGGCTAACAAGCGGAACGCCGACACACGCTCGTCCCTCACTGCCCATAGTGAGCTTTCTGCAACAGAAGAATTGATCAGTGAATTCATCACCACAGCGTTCCGATTCCAGTCTGCCCAGACCGGCCCCCCCGAACTTTCGCCAGAAGCGTGCCGAGAAACCTGAATAAAGCAGAAAAAGCAAAGGCCAGGCGAGCAATTCAACCGGCCGAGTTCACCGGTGGTGCCGACCCCCTATCTCACCCGTTGATGTCTTTCGGTTTCCCACCAATCGTACTCACGAGCATACCTTCAATCAGACCGGTCACCATTTCTGCCAAGTAGCATAGTTCAGCACACGCACCACCTAACAGAACGCATTATAAACTTCCCGATGTACCCCACCATGTTCGATCGATACAAAAAAAGCCCATCCCAAATGGGATAGGCTTTCTCTGCTAAGAACGCTGCGAACCACCTAGCCGCCCGCAGGCAATCCGCGGTGTTCAAACGGACTCGCTGTTAGAATCGGATCGTGAAACGTGAGCTCCCACCACCGATTGTAATTCCTCGACTACGAGAACTGGGCCATGGCTGGTAGTACCTCGTGTCGACCCGTCCGAACGACCTCTCGGGACCGACGTGGTTGTCGTAATGTCGAACGTGATTCAAAGAGCGAACGTCATCCTGCAGATGGTGAATGTTCAGTTCCATCGAATGCATCAAACGTCGGACATGCAACGTCGACCCACTAAGCCGACAATGGCCACGAAAACAATCATCCTCGGCATGCTCAAGAGTCCTTTCAAGATGATGGAAC
>Ga0315315_10003937_pt1 | contig 13699 bp, 9 predicted proteins | sample M140m3416metaG_FD_203699 | JGI IMG/M metagenome (GOLD analysis project Ga0315315, IMG submission 203699) | Ammonia-oxidizing marine archaeal communities from Monterey Bay, California, United States - M1 40m 3416 | ecosystem: Environmental > Aquatic > Marine > Intertidal zone | place: USA...
CGGTGTTTGAGTTTGATCGCAGTGGCACCGTCAAGTTGAAATTTGGCAACCAGGCGTTGGGGAGAATGGAAGATGGAGAGCCTCCCCAGACGTTGTCGCTGATTCCCTATGAATACGTCGACGCGGGGAAAATTGCCGATGCAATTCATCGCGTCGCGGAGAACTGGATTCAGGAAAACAAGATTCCCGAGGCCATTCGCCGTTTTCTATTACGACTGCCTCCCAGGATTGCCGGGACGGACGAGGGGCAACCGTTACTGCGTGATGGTGAGGAGATCGTTGAGGGTTGCATTCGAATTGTCAAAAACATGCAGGACTCGACACTCTGCATCCAGGGACCGCCAGGAGCCGGCAAGACCTACACGGCTTCGCACATGATTCATGCGCTGCTTGCCGATGGAAAACGGGTTGGCATCACCTCCAACAGCCATTCCGCCATCATGAATGTGATGCGAGCCTGCTTTGACGAAGGCGGTGATCGCTTTCCAGCAATCAAAGCTGGCGGTGACGAAAACGAACCGTTGTATGAACAATGGGAGGAACTGCAGTACGTCAAAAATGGATCAAAGGCCGCAGCTGACTATGAACAAGGTCTGATCGGTGGAACCGCATGGCTTTTTGCCAACCCGTTGATGGAAGAGAAACTCGACTACCTGTTCGTGGATGAAGCCGGACAGGTCTCGATCGCGAATCTGGTAGGCATGAGCCGGGCCACAAACAACATTGTGCTGATTGGAGATCAGATGCAGCTGGGACAACCCACTGGGGGAAGTCATCCCGGTGAAACCGGGGCATCGCTGCTGGAATACCTGCTTGGTCAGCATGCGGTGGTGCCGGATGATCTTGGTGTTTTTCTGAAGGAGAGTTGGCGAATGCATCCCGAAGTGTGTGATTTCATATCACGCACCATTTATCAGGGTCGACTTTCGAACCATTCGTCGACGGTCAATCGAACCATCAAGTATGACCCTGCCACTCCCTCCAGAATTCAGAGTGAAGCGGGCATTGTATTTGTGCCAGTGCAACACTCGGGGAATACCCAGTCCAGCGACGAAGAAGTTGAGGTAATCGCCGGGATCACGCAAGAACTGCTGGGGCGAACGCACCATGATCGTGATGGCAGGATGATCGGCCCTGTCGGGATACAGGACATTCTGTATGTGGCTCCGTACAACATGCAGGTCAAGCGACTGCGAGAACAACTGCCCGATGGCGCGCGGGTTGGATCGGTCGATAAATTTCAGGGTCAGGAAGCACCGATTGTGGTGGTTTCACTCTGTTCAAGCGCCGGGGATTTTGGCCAGCGGGGCGTTGACTTTGTCTTGAATCGAAATCGACTGAATGTAGCAATTTCCAGAGCAAAGAGTCTGGCGATCGTGGTGGGCGACCCCGAGATTGCCCACGCCAATGTGAACAGCGTCAAAGAAATCGAAGCCATCAACCTGTTCTGCAGAATCGTGGATAACTCATCCCAGTAGCGCGCAGTGTTGCTGCATGAGCGTTGCTGCATGAGCGTTGCTGCATGAACGTTGCTGTGGCAGTCTGTTCATGCGGTCGGTGAGAAGATGGACGTCAATTTGAAAGGACCAGAAAAACATGGGTTATGAGACAACACAATATCTTGTCGATATCAAAATCAAGCCTGAATCCATCCGGAAGGTTTTAACAACGATCGAAACCGGAAAGGGAAAAGGTGTGAAGAAAATCCAACACTTCATCGATGAGATCACCATTGATGGGGGCGGTTTTTTACAATTCAAACCATCTGACCACTATGGCAATCTTTACGATCCGTGCGAAGATGATGGGACTGTTCCTGCTCTGCAAGGCAAATGGCGAGAAGCAGAAGTGATCGCCAAGTGGGTCTGCCAACACTCGGAAGAGGGAGGCATGATTGTTCACCACAGTGATGAGGGAGACGGAGCAGCGTTTGGTTGGGAATTCGATGGTCTCGGCAAAATGCGAGACTTGGCGCTTTGTGCGATTGGCGACTGGCAGTGAATGCCCGCCTACCCCGCACATTAAATCGGACACACCCCGTTGCTATTTCCCACGACCGCAAGGCGATCAAAAATCATGGCAACGAATTCGATTCCGCTCGCCGCGTTCGCTGTTCTTCTGGTATCGCCGGTGTTTGGTCAGCAAACTGACCCTCCGACCTTCGCACCAGAAGTGGGCAAGGAGGGTACAGGGCGGGCAAGAAAGGGACAGACCCTTCTCAATGTTTACCAATTGCTGGGAATATCAAAGGGGTCAGACTAAAAAAGGTGTCAGGAACCGTTTTTGATTGTACGCTACCCGGTGTAGCCGTTCTCGGGGAAGGTGGCTGTAATACTATCCGGGATTGCCGGACATCACGCCCTTGTTGATGATGATCTCGAAGGGGTTGGCTACGGTTTCCTTCGATGGCGGACCTATATTCTCGGTGAGCCAGCCAACGCGTTGGGCATAGGTGCTATCCAGCCAGCTATCGACAGCTTCGCTTATTCGTGGCGGAAGCATCCATGTAACTTGGGACAACCAACTATTGCTAAAGAGAATTTCAACCTTGTCACTGGCGCGATCTTGATTGTCGTACGGCGATGCCCATGCGCTGACATTTGGCAGTGCTGCAATGCAGAGTAGTAGCAGTGTTGATCTTGAAATTACTTTCATTTTTGAGTCTCACATGTGCGGAGGGACGAGAAGTTTTACATTCAAGTGAACTGCGAAACGCATGGCGTGATGTGATCAACAGGTAACGTGAACGGCCTTCTTCTGGTCTTAAACGCAAGCAACAGAGAACGTGGACTCAAAATCAATAGAAATTGGAAGTGAAAAATGTGTCGGGGGCCGTTTTTCGTGACTCCTTTCGTTGTTTTGCGGGGAGTGTTGGCGTTAGGTGGGGGTCACCATTGAAAAAAATACTCGATGATACTGATCGCTGTAAATGCATTGAATAACAGCCCCGACAGAGTTCCAAAAACGAACGCCGCCCAAATTCCCGGTCTCGCTTTCTTCGAACAGATGCTGCTGTAGCACCAGCTAAATATGAAACATGTCAAAACACTGGGTAGAGTTGTGATAAAGATGAAAATCAATTGCAGGAGATCTGGACTGCTTGGCCTTTGTGCCGGAGGCGTTGCCATGACGATGATGATCACGCCGACAACAGCGACTGAGACGCCCACCACGAGACTGGTGATGTAAGCATAGGCAAAGACTCTCATGATCCGCATGCCGATGGGATCCCAAGACGCGTGTACCGAGTCTGTCACTTTGCCGCTATTCGGCTGCCCGTCAAATGTGCTGGGTGAAGGTTCGCGCTTGGGTGTCAAGTAAGGATTGTTTCCGTTATCCATGGTGCTAAATGTTGAAGTTGTTGATGGTGGCTTCTCGATTAAGTGCAACGCGAGAAAAAAACAGTAGGCCAGTGATGATTAGCTGAAATTGTGAGTTTTCAGTTGCTGGCTGGAATGTAGTGGGAACAATCGTGAAGCTTGGTCCATGGCTGCATAGGGGGCATTTTGATTTAGTTCACGGCTGCTAATGCTACCAGTTCTTTCAATCGTTTCGGTTCGGTAGCTTCGACTTTGGCTACAAAGCCACGTTTGTGGGCAAAGCGTACATCATTCTCGGATTCGATCAGTGAGAAATTCAATCGCGGACAATCTTCGTAAGTGGTCAGGCCATAACCGTCGCCCCGTCGATCAGGATAGATCAACGCGTGAACCTTTTCCTGTTGTTCCTGTTCAGTAATGAATGCATGGAGTCCAAACGACGGATCAGTTGCGATCTCTTCACTTTGTTCGAGAAACAGAGCGCAAATGGGCTCGGCCTTGGGGTCCTGCGTCTCAATGCTCAACCACTGACAGTGCTGTTTGAGAAAATCCAGACGTGATCGTAGCGAGTGTACGTAATTGAGAATGTCTTCCCCAACCATGCACATGACCTGGTAGAGCACACTATCGGGGGTAAGGTGCGTGCTGCTTGCGAATCGATTCAGCAGCGTGACATCGATAGGCGAATTCAATTCGCTTAATGCGGAGCGTGGAATCCCCATCAACTTTGATGCTTCGTTTGGACCCAGTGTGTCAAGCCATTCAGCAGGTCGAAGCCATGCACAAAATGACAACGCATCCTCATACACGCCCAAGCTGAGAAGGACGAGTGATAACGCACACTGGGGCGGAGCGTCGCGGGGGAACTGATGATGATCAAAATTGTTGAGCTGGGCGTCGTGCGATCCTCCAACGTCAACCACGCAGATCGCCGGGTTACTCAGATCGTCGTCTGTGGGTTCACGCCGTTGGATGGATACACCGTGCAGGTGAGCAAGGAGGCAGCAAGCAAGAAAGTCATCTTTGTGGGCACCGCCAGGGTGAGTGACAATGAGTTGGGTAGCCATGAGTGCGAGCCGGAACGAGTGAAGGGAATGACGAGTGATCAAGATGGGGCAGCCACAGTTTTAAGGTCCCCAGTGTCTGCCAAACATAGAGCACATGAGCGTACTGGAACTCTCGTTATTGAGGGGGCTGCAGAGAACCTGAAGGTGTTAGCATGCTGCAGTGTCGGCATGCCGCCGTGCTAGCGTATTGAGCAGCCAGCGTATTGAGAAGTGGTAAAGCAGAGTTTTGCATCGCCAATCTTGCTGGTTTCGACTTGGGTGTTTCGGTTTGGAGGTGCCGCGTAACATTCGTTCACGGCGAAGTTGTAGTAACTAACTATGTTTGCACGGTGGATGACGTTCCTGAACCGCCTCTGTTTTACTTCGCTGTTGGATGAGAGTGGAGCTTGAATCGAACTAGTCAATTCCCTCCACTGTTGCCACGGAATGAGCCAGAACTACCTCTTCACTTGAACGCGGCGGATCTGGCCATTGCTCCCCGCGATGGCAATGGTGTCATCTTTTGGATGGGTGGCAACCGCGTACGCCCATCCTTTTAACGCTGGTATTGTTTGAAGTACCTTGACGTTCTCTATATCGATCACACGAAGCTGGCCATCTGCACAGCTTGCCACTAGTCGGGTGTCGTTAATCCAGCACAGATCGAGTGGCTCGGATTCAAGCCGGATGTAACGCATCATGCGGCCAATGGTGGGTTGCCAAAACCGAATGGTGCGGTCTCCTGCTGCGGTGGCAATCAGTGGCCTGCCCAAAGAACCCGGGCAGACTGAGATACAGTAAATTGGTTTTGAGTGCTGGTTCATCGTGCGGATCAATGCCCCCGTGTCAACATCCCAAACACGAACGGAATGATCGTTCCCAGCGGTCACCAGTTCACCGGTTGCGAGGATTCGAGCCGATCTGACCCCACGTGAATGGCCCTCGTAGTTGCGAGCTGGCTTCGCGGTTAAGAGGTCCCAGCGTTTCAGCACCCGATCGAGGCTGCCGGACGTCAGGTAGCGGTTCCCTTGCCAGGTGAGTGATACAACGGAGTCGTCATGAGCGGAGAAGTGAGTTTGAGGCTTGCACTCAGGCCAGCTGAAAATCTCAACGATTCCTTGTTCTGAGGGGTAGCCGCCGCCGACCGCGAATGTTTTTCCGTCCGGTGAAAAGATGACGCAGTGCAGGTTGTCAAACGAGACATCCACCTGCTTCATGGAAGTCAAATCGGGCCACTTCAAAACCTGCAGGCCGCTTTGTGAGCAGCAAACAATTGAATTGCCATCTGGTGCGAAGGCTATGTCCGTGATCGGCGGCTTCTGTCCGAGTGCTGCTGACTGGCAGAGCAAAATGAATAAAAACGTTGCCATTGATTTTGTGCTGATTGGGCCAAGGACTTTCCTATGGTGAATTCCAAGGGTCATGCCAATACTTCCTTGATTACGTCGGACTCTTGTGGTGCCACACGAATGGGACGACCGTCCGGTGTTTTTAGCTCAAGTGCTGGGTCAATTCCAAGCAGTGTGAAGATGGTTGATGAAAGATCACCGGGGGTGACTGGGCGACTTTTGACGAATTCACCCAGGGCATCACTTTCACCGATCACTTGCCCTCCTTTGACGCCACCACCCGCCATCGCAACGCTGAAACAATTTGGCCAGTGATCCCGTCCGCCTGTGCTATTGATTTTTGGAGTACGGCCGAAGTCGGTCATCACGAGAACCAGCGTTTCGTCAAGCATCCCGCGATCCGCCAGATCTCCCACCAACGCGCTGAGTGCTTTGTCCAAGCCTGGCACAAGAGCGTGGGAGGCCGATCTCTGATCACCCGGGTGACGATTTGCATACGTTGCAAGGTCAAGGTGGTTGTCCCACCCCGTATTGTTCACGGTCACGAATGATACGCCCCGTTCAACCAGTCTTCGAGCTAGAAGGCATTGTTGACCAATATTGTTGGAATCCTGAAGATTGGCCCGGGGGTCAATCGTATACCGCTCGCGCACCTTCAACGGTTCCTGTTTTAGATCGAAAGCTGCCTTGGCTTTCTGTGATGCGATGACGTTGTAGGCGCGTTCCAACGCAGCATCACTTGGTCCGTTACTTTGTGATTGGAGTTCGCCGAATTGATTCATCGCGTTAACGATTTTCCGACGGCGATCCAAGCGTGAAAGATCCAAGCCTTGGTAGAAATCAAGATCACGAACCTTGAAGCCAGCTTTGCCTGGATCACTGCTCAACGAGAAGGCTTGGGTAGCGCTGGGCAGAAAACCATTTCCGATCGTGGCAACATCACGCGAGATCAAGTGAGGAATTGCAATGTTGGATGGCAGGACGCTCTCATCTGTGCGCAGGTGGGCGACAACAGAAGCCATCGCAGGATATTCGACAGCTGGAGTCGGCTTGTAGCCGGTCATCAGGTACTGAATTGCAAAATTATGCACTCCAAAAGGGGAGGTGACGCCACGAATCAAGGCAAATTGATCCATCAACCTTGCCGTCTGTGGCAAGTGTTCGCTGATGCGAACGCCAGTCATATTTGTGTTGATTGAATCAAACGGCCCGCGAACTTCGGCAGGGGCAAGGGGCTTGGGGTCGAAGGTGTCGAGGTGACTTGCTCCACCGTCAAGCCAAATCAGGATGCAAGATTTCGCTTTTGCACTAATGCTTGAGAGTGGACTTGCTGCTGTAGCCTGTTGTAGTTGGCTAAGGCTTGGCATCCCCAGCCCAAGAGCGGTCAGGCCTCCCGCCCGAACGAAATTCCGCCGAGTCGCACCATCACAGCGTTTTGTAATGAACATCGTGGTTGTTTTCCGGAGATTTGGGTTTTCATTTCACGAGAGTGTTGCGTGATCATCGGAAGTTCGCATTCGAATCGCATGTTCACTCGCGAGAAATACGACGCATCAACCGGTGACTGTAGTACTAACTAGTGTTTGATGACAAACTCTTTACAAGTAAGAAGCCCCCAGACAAAATCTTCTAACGCAGCACGCTGCTGCTCAGCACGCCGTTCTGAATTGAACAGTCCGTCAAGAAATTCCGTCTCTTGTGGATTCGGGAGTCGATTCAAAGCAACTTGGTAAAATGTGGTTGCAATTTCCACAGGGGTTTTTTCTGCCTCGATGAGTGTGTCAAGTCGTCCACCTTTGGCTCCAATACGATCATTCAGGAGTGCTCCATTGAACAGGTGCAGTTTCTGTGCCAGCGGACCTACCGGGGCGGGCATCCCCTCGCAGGAGTTGGTTCGATTGCAGCGACCGAGTATGTCGAGTGCATCGGAAGAGATCGCACCATCTCTCAATTCAACGGCACGCGTGCCGATCGTTTCATTCCCATACCGCCCGGGAATCCCCAAGACGTCAGAGATTGCATCGGCGAGCACCTCGGGTTCATGTGGTGTTTGTAATCGGTGCGAGTAGAAACGCTTGTCCGATTCATTTCCCGGTACTGCGATCGAGGTACGACCATAGCTTGAACTCATCGCGATGACTTTCAAGGTATGGCGAACGTCATAACCATGCTCAATGAAATCAATCGCCAGGCGAGTCAGTAGGGATGGGTGAGTTGCGGGGTTTGTCGAACGAAAGTCGTCGAGAGGTTCTACAAGTCCGCGGCCCATCAGGGAGTTCCAAAGCCTGTTGACGATTGCTTTGGCAAAGTAAGGGTTATTGTGGTCAGTCAACCAATTCGCGAATGCGATCCGTCCATCTTCGGTGCCCGTGGGTAAAAAATCACCGCCCGGCAGCTTCATCCGGGCGGCTTCTCCCGTATTTGGGTGAATGTTTTTGCCGATGGGGTTGATCCGAATCACTTGGCTACGGGTCAGCTTGGAAAATATCGCAGTCAAACCATGAAAGTCATCTTGGGTCCAATTATCAAGTGGGTGATTATGGCAGTTTGCGCATTTCATTCGAGTTCCCATGAAAACTTCGGTGGTCAACTCTGTTTGCAATCGGGGGTCCTCTGCTGCAGTGAAAAATGCGGCTGGCCCGTACTGTGACGAATCCCCGCTTGCTGTGATGATCTGCCTTGCCATGCGGTCGTAACCGGCACCATCACGCAGTTGCTTTGCAAGGTAATCGTGAAAGGCTCGGGCAGCTTCCGGGGTGGTGGTCACCACGTTCTTGTCTTGTTTTGACTGGATACGCAGTAGTTTTGCCAGTTTCAATGCATAAAAACTCACGAATTGCTCGGAACTGAGCAAGTCGTCGATGACCTCTTCTCGATTCACTGCAAAAGTTGTGTTTTGCTGACGGTATTCAGGAAGCCGCCCTGTGAGATCTAACGTGATCCGTCGCAGGAACGAGTGATCGTCTAAAATGGGTGATGCAGGCAGGTGAAGTTCGGAGAGGGCTGCCAGAATCTCATCATCCACAAAGTTGTTACGTGGCTCGTGCGAAAGTTTGCTAGGTGTTGCAGAAACGGGCACCACAAATTCGATTGGAGTCACTTCCGTTGAGTACCGTGCAATCACAACGTGACGCCCAGTGCGTCGTGCTTTGACAGTCGCGGCATGACTGTTGATGTTCACTGCGGACGCGTCATCAGCTGTGAAGCGGGTCAGGTTGGTGACATCGCGTGTCGACCCATCATGGTAATGAGCTAGTACTTTTACGGTGGTTTCATCATCCACCCCTGAGGCAAGAAAGCGGGTTGGCTGCACCTCGATGTTCTTGAGTGTTCGATGCGAAATGAATTGGGCGCCCTGTTTTATCCAATTGAGCAACAGTTCCGTGTTTTTGCCTCCACTCAGAACTTCACCACCTCCATGTTCGACGATCTCTGCAGGTTTCGTAAAAACAAGACTTGCCTCGGGGTCAGCTAAGTTAACTCGCCGGCCGCCTTGCCGACGGGTGATCGCGTCATAGTCAGATTTTGGCATTCCACCGTAAAGTGATAACTTGAAGCCACCACGTCCGATGGAAGAGCCATGGCACTTCCCAGTATTGCATCCAACCTTAGTGAACATCGGCACTAAGTCGTTGATGAAGTCGATGGGTTCAACAACGGTGTCGGATTCAAGCTGAGTGTCGGACGTCTGGGGATCCATGCAGAATCCAAGTTTGCCAAGGCCTGACGCCAGCAGCGTTAGAACGAAGAATAGAAACGTTTTCTTCATCATGTGAGTGATTCGCAGTTTTGGGTGCCATCCGGCGGAAAAAAGCATCTCGACAAATGCTGACTCGTTAGCGTTTGTTGCCTTTTTCGTTAGCTTCAGCAGCGCGGCTGCTCAACAGTTGTTGGGCTTCATCGCGGGTGAGTTTGTCCGCTTTTACAAATTCATTAAGTTTTGCTTCCAGTTCTGCAGCGTTACTGTGGATTCCTAACAGCTGTGCTGCCTCGCCTCGACTGAGTTTCTGATTGGCAACGAAAGGTGTGAGCTGTTCACGAAAACGGTTGGCTGACCGTTGCGGTTGACGCTGCACCCCACGCATGGATGCAGCCGAGGCTGCATCCCCTGGCTGGTCGTTGATGTGTTTTCGGAGCGTGTCGTGATCGATTTTCATGGCGTCAGCAATCGCGCCAAGAATGTGGGGTTGGGTGTAGAAGGCATTGCCGACGTAGGGCAAGTTGTGAAGAACGATTCCATTTTTGGCCACGATAACGGTTGCGGTCAGGTTTTTGTCCAAGCCATACGCAGGCGGACCAGCCGCTCCATCCTTGGATACCCCCACCAGCAGGTTCTTGGGATATCTTTCGTCGAGCACAGCAAAGCTCTTTTCGGCTTCATTGACATCATCAGTACTGACAATGACTGACATTGCCCACGGTTGTTTCGAGTTTGCTTCGATGCTTTGCAGTTGGTTTCTTAATTGTCCAAGAAAACGACCAAAAGTTCGCGATTCACTGACAAAGAACATCAGGTGCAGCTTGCCGCCTGCCAGTTTGATCGGATCGTATTCCTGGCCAGCTTTGCTTCCCCGTAAATTAAGGACGGTAAGAGGCAGGACTTTTTCCCCAGGTTGCGGTCCGGAATAGATAGGTTCTTCGAGATCCTTGATCCACTCAGCTGGGTTGGCAATCTGAAGTTCCCCTTTTCCATAACCTCCCTTGCTCTGGCGGTTTCCTGTTTGTTGGTCACGTTGCATTTGAGCCGACTGAAGAACGCGAGCTTGTGAACCGCTTTGAGCAATCCGAGGGTTCATTGCCCCGCGGTAGGCTGCAATGTCTTCAATGGTTGCTGTCTGTTCATCAAATTCCGCGTAAAGTTGCTTCATGAGGGAGGCAACGTCGTAATCATAAATACTTCCGTTCGCGTTCGCGGCGATCAAACGCTTGTAGACTGACGCCCTGTTTTCTGGACTGACCTCACCTCGTTTGAATTGTCCCTGCTTAAGCTCTTTGGGTCGGCCAAACCGGCCATGCTGACTGTCGAAATAAGTCATCTCTAAATCAACCAAGGGAAGCAAGCGATCAGCTTGTCCCTGTGACAATTCTTTAGCTGCGACCGCCTCGGAGAGAATGTGGCTTACGGCCTCTTTATCTGAGCGGATTCGTTTCCAGATGTTATAGCCCTGCTGCTTCGAAATCTTTCCGTCGCTGACCAATTTTGTGATCCGCTTAAAGCGGAATTCTTCGCACATGTCGAATCCCTTGTTGGATCCGATGCGGTCTTCGTATTCAATTTCCTGTGCATTGGACGAAGGCGAAAAGATGCTTTGAATGGTGAGGCTGATGAAAAGTGTCGTGGACAAAAGGATGGCATTTTTGATGGATTGGAGCATCGTTTCGTTCGGGTTTTGCATATGAAAGAGGTGCAAGTGAAGTCAAGATTGTATGCTTAAGCCGGTCTGATCTGTCTGCTTCGGTACATAATGTTACTGCCGTGATTATGATTTCGTAATTTGGATCTGGTGGAAAGCAGAAACATCCAAAGAGGTTCATGCGAGGAGGTGATTGTGTGCCCGAACAGTCACGGATGTTTTTCATCTCAGCGATGGGGAGTTTCAGTTCGAGATCGCCTGTGACTTGTTGGGATGTTACGAAAGCGGACGCATCAGCGCGAGTTGTTCCGAGGGCTCCGATACCTATGAAGATCAGAGTGTGAATGGTGGCTGTGCCTTGCACTTGGAGGACACTGTGGTTGGTAAGTACCACTAATTTGGGTTTGTTGTGGTCGACGGAGAGTGACGTGATTCGGACTTGATTTCAAAGTTGCCCCGCCGGTTATCGGTGTGGGCCGAGATTTCAAGAGTCCGTCTGCATCGATTGCACCTCCTTATTATGTTTCAAGGATGGCGGGGGTCTGTTCCCTGTTGGGTTTCCTTGCATCAGCGCGTCGCGAATTCGCTTGTCTAACGCACGCATTGCGGAGAGGAATTCGCTTTTGCCTTGTTTCTGGTCTTGCTCCAGATTGGGGGGGACATGTGTAGGTAGAGGCGTTGTGACGTCTAGCGTGGAACGCGTTTGCTGCGTTGGTGGAATTCCCCGCTTCCGCCTTGACTGAGTTGCCGTCAGACTTACGTTGGCTCGTCAACACGGTTCTCTTGATGGTAAACTGCTCTCACGTTGTCCTGAATGTTTGGTTTTCGTCAGTTTGTTGGACGGCCATTTGCGTCCGTCCGTGCGTGTTATGGAGTCCAGCCTAATGTCCGGTTATTTGCAACGATCAATCATTGTTCGCCTGCTACCGTTGGTGTTATTCGTCTTTTGCTCGTTGGTAAAAGCTGACACGCAACCAAATGTCGTAGTCGTGTTCATTGACGACATGGGCTGGGCCGATTTTTCTTGCTTTGGCAATACTGACGCGGAAACACCAGCGATTGATCGTTTGGCCCGTGAAGGAATCTCTTTCGAGCAGTTCTATGTGAACTCCCCGATCTGTTCTCCGTCGCGTGTTGCGATTTCGACGGGACAGTATCCACAACGATGGCGGATCACCTCGTATTTGGCGCATCGGCAACTGAATGAGTTGCGTGGATTAGCGCAATGGCTTGATCCCAAGGCGCCAATGCTGGCACGCAGTCTTCAGCAAGCTGGTTACGCAACGGGGCACTTTGGAAAGTGGCACATGGGCGGACAGCGAGATGTGGATGAAGCACCTGCCATTACCGAGTATGGGTTTGATACGTCTCTCACCAACTTCGAGGGTATGGGGGCCAAGCTGTTACCGCTAACCAAAACAGGTGATGGTACGGTTGGGAAGATTTGGGGTGATGCTGTTCGTTTGGGTGAACCCGTGACATGGATGCAAAGATCAAAAATCACCAGCGGTTTCATCGATTCGGCTATTCCCTTCATGGAGAAAGCTAAAACAGCGAACCAACCTTTCTATGTGAATATTTGGCCTGATGATGTTCATAGTCCCTTTTGGCCTCCGGCGGAGGAATACAACGTTGCCAAGAGTAAGGGCAAACGTGGTTTGTATCTCGCTGTGTTGGAAGCAATGGATCGGCAATTTGCCAAATTATTCGCTTACATTCGAGAAACTCCCAAGCTGCGAGACAATACGCTGGTTTTGGTTTGCTCGGACAACGGTTGTGAGTTGGGGGCCGGTCAAGCTGGTCCGCTCAAGGGATATAAGACGCATCTTTTTGAGGGCGGCATTCGATCGCCACTGGTTGTTTGGGGACCGGGGCTGATCGCTAAAAATGCTGTTGGCACCAGAAATACCACCTCCGTATTTTCTGCCATCGATCTTACGCCCTCGCTGCTTACCTTAACGCATGCCAAGCCACCTGCGGGGACAGTTTATGATGGCGAGGATGTGTTAGATACATTACTTGGTAAGTCCACTGCAGGAAGGCAGGCCGAAATTTACTTTCGGCGTCCCCCAGATAGAAAAAACTACTACGGGTTTAGCCAACTGCCTGATTTGGCAGTCAGGCAAGGAGCATGGAAATTACTCTGTGATTACGACGGCAGCCGATCGCAGCTTTACAATCTCATTAACGATCCGGGGGAAGAAGATAATCTTGCTGCGGATAAACCAGAGGTTGTGTCAGAGTTGACAGCAAGGCTGCTGGCGTGGAATAAGACCATGCCGCAAGATAACGGGCTGGAATTGGGGAAGCAGCCCGAAAAGAAAGCTCGCAACAGTAGAAAGAGATACCGTTTGCAGCAAGGAGATGACTTATCAGGGAAAAGTGCACCCGACTATGGGGGAAGAAGCGTAACGATCACGACCTCCTTTGACAGCAAAGGTTCAGACGGCGTGATTGTGGCACAGGGAGGCGATAAGCAAGGGTATGCACTCTACATCCGTGAGAGAAAGCTGGTGTTGGGGGTGCGTGATGCATGGAAGCTCACGGAAGCCGTTGCAAGTGAACCACTCGCTTCAGGGATCACGACGGTGACAGCTACGATCTCGACGAATGGAAAGATGGAGCTTGTT
>Ga0315315_10003941_pt1 | contig 13694 bp, 24 predicted proteins | sample M140m3416metaG_FD_203699 | JGI IMG/M metagenome (GOLD analysis project Ga0315315, IMG submission 203699) | Ammonia-oxidizing marine archaeal communities from Monterey Bay, California, United States - M1 40m 3416 | ecosystem: Environmental > Aquatic > Marine > Intertidal zone | place: USA...
TCAAGACAGCCGTTGATAACTGTGGCTGTGAGGATGTCAAGGAAGATCTTCACCATCACTCTCCAGTTCTGATGAGAGAGATAGAAACTGAAAAAGAAAAGCTCCCCGATATGACAATTAGGATCGGCGAGGGGTTAAGTAATCTTAACGAGACAATAGATAATATCTTAGGGTTGCTGCTCGTAGAGGATTCCAGTAAGGGTACTCCCGAAGAGCAGGCATTCAAAAAGTTTTTGAGTGGGTTATTTGTACAAAATAATATCGAAGTGAAGACAAAGAGAAAAGAGCACGCTTATCATTTTAGGGCATTTTCTCCTATTCCCGGTAGTTCAGACATAAAAAAGCTGAAGCCATGGTTTTCCAAATTTGATATTGACATAAGAGAAGACATACCTGGGATATCGCAAGCCTATGACACATTTATCCTAAAAGCTAAAAAAGATATTCCTGCCAAAACCCAAAAAGAAGAATATGGCGTTCGGGGAGCTAAGGACATTGCGGCTGGCACCGAAATTATATATGTACCAACGGATGCACGCACAGGAGAGAGGTTTATACTTAAGAAGGAAATAAACCCCGCTGGCTTGGGCCTGGCAAGTGACAGTAAGGAATGGGAAAGTGCGTCTGAGATCGTTGATGCGACTGCTGCTGCTTTGAATGGCAGCAGACCCTCGCCATACCCGAAGGGCAAGAACAAGCCTAAATGGGCGGCACCTGAATTAGCAGCACTGCTAGGACCTGCTCAGAGCAAAGGGAGTCCTATTTCTTTCGACACACCTTTATCGTTTGTCTCGGGGGATTTGATTCAAATCTCTCAAGACTACGGTGAGATATTGGCTGCCATATGGGGCATGAGCCAGGCTTCAAACCAAAACTTTAGTCTACCATATAGTAAAATTATCTTCCCGGCTAATCCAGCGGCCAAGTTATTAGATTTTTTTGCGATTACGGATACGGGAGTAAAGATACCTGTTTCCGTTAAATCAGGACCGAGTGGTGGCAAGGTGACGATAAAGAATATCACTGAAACTGCGGAAGTTCTTTATGAGATCAGTGAGGGACGAGAAGGGGGTAAAGTGGAGGAGGATCAGTTCCTGGCAGTAGACCAAGCAATGGATCTAGCCCCAACTAAACCAGTGCAACCTCTTTATATTCACAAGGTTTTGCGGCAAGACCCAGCAAACCCTAACTCACCCCTTGGCACTCGCACCATTCAGGTGCTTGCACAAATAATGAGCAAACATGGCGCACCCGGTACAAAATGGCAAGATCTAGATGCGAAACAGGTTTTGGACTGGCTAGAAACCAAAACCAACGAAGAGTTAATTGGAAATCGTATGCCAACCCTTCAAGATGTGAAAAACAAAAAGGGCGAAACGGTCCCACGCCAAGTGGAACCAAAGGTCAAAAAGGGGACCGGGATTTTGGAGCCTCTGTGGGAAGAGGCTAGCAGCAAGCCATTGCTGGATAAGTATATCCAACAGAAACGACCCAAGGGGTTGCTTGTCTATTCGCCGATGGGCTCGCAAATGGTTAAGTTACTCAATGAGAGTCCGGCTATTCAAGCAGAACTTAATAGGCTAGCTCAAACACTTACTGTAGTGCAGGCAAATGTCAATGCAAAAACCAAGACCTTAAGCTTCCAGCTTAGTAAATTCAAAGAAGCAGAGTTTGTCTTTGATTGGCCGGGATACGTTTCAGGTAATGCACTCGGCTTCCGAATGTTAATTAAAAAATAACTAAACTCGTGGTAACATAAGAAAAGAAAGCGAGGCAACTTGAAATCACTCTTAAGATACCCAGGCGGTAAGACAAGAGCCCTGAAGTGGATTACTCCATATTTCCCAAAAGACCTGAAAGAAATGGTCAGCCCATTTTTTGGTGGCGGGTCCATTGAGATCCATTACGCTAATCAGAACGTTCTGGTTCACGGGTATGAGATCTTTGAGCCACTTGTAAACTTTTGGCAACAGGTGCTTAGCAATCCAAACAAAGTGGCCGACCACCTTGAAGGATTGTTTTATCCCTGCACTGAGGAGATGTTTAAGAAGTATCAAGAGAAGCATTGCTATGACCATGAGGATGGTAAGTATGAAGACAATAAAATGTGGCGAGCTTGTATGTATTACGCCTTGAATCGCTCCTCGTTTAGCGGTGCAACTACAAGCGGAGGTTTCTCAAAAGAGGCCGCTGAAAAGAGATACACCCAAAGCAGCATCGATCGTCTTAGAGACTTTGAATGCACCTTCTTAACTGTCAGTCAGGCAGACTTTAAGGATAGTATAGCAAAACATAACGACGATACCTTCATATACGCAGATCCTCCTTATGCTATCGACAACCCAGTCCTCTACGGTGACAAGGGTTCGACCCACAAGCATTTTGATCATGTGGGATTTGCGGAAGCTATAAAGAAAAAGAACAAATGGATTATATCCTATAACGATAACAAATATATTCGAGACCTTTACCAGGGTTATGAAATTATTGAGACCGGCTGGTCTTATGGGATGCATGGCGGGCAAGCCAAGAAAGGCGAACTGGTCAACAAGTCCAGCGAGATTATTATTCTCAACGGCATTGATCCAGATCACATCGCCAAGGCTAACGATGAAGTTAAAAAGATGCGTGAAGCTGAGGAGAACAAAAAACGTAAGTCAGCCGAAGCAGCCCGGCGCAAAGCAAGAAAGAAAGATAAAGAAAGTCGCCAAGCTCGCTGGGAGCGAAAGCTATCGACCTTCAAAAAGAAAAAGAAAAAGGAAGAAACAAATGAGTAAAGACCATATCTTGTTCGGCGATGAGATCCGGCAGAAGCTCCTCTCGGGGGCTAACAAACTGGCTGATGCTGTGGCCTCAACGCTAGGTCCACGGGGACAAAATGTTATATTATATAAACGTGGCGCTGACCCAGTTATCACCAAAGACGGTGTAAGCGTCGCTCGGGTTGTAGAATTAGATGATGACTATGAACAAGCTGCTGTTGAAGTTCTCCGTCAGGCTGCTCTGGAAACAGAAAAGACAAGCGGAGATGGAACCACTACCAGTACTGTATTGGCTCGGGCTATTCTGACCGCAGCCAATAAGCACATTGCTGCTGGCGCATCTTCTATTGATGTCAAGCGAGGCATTGATTTAGCAGTCGATGCTATCTCTGAAAAGATAACTGAAATGGCTCGCCCTGTTTCTAGCGAAGAAGAAATTCGTCATGTGGCTACTGTCTCTGCTAACGGCGACGAAGCTATCGGGACTTTGATTGCCGAGGCTGTGGCCAACGCCGGAAAAGATGGAGCAATCACAATTGAGGAGAGTCGTTCACTAAAGACTTCTCTAGAAGTGGTTGAAGGCTTTCAGTTTGAGGGGGGCTATGTCTCCACTCAGTTTATTACAGATGATCGACGAGCCGTTGTTGAATACAGGGATGCGCTTGTCTTAGTTACAGACGAAACATTAGATAGTGTCGAGGAGATGTTACCAATCCTAGAGGTTGCAGCCAGAGATGGTCGCCCATTTATTATAATTGCTGAAGAGATCGAGGGGCAACTTCTTGCTGCTCTGATTATGAATCGCATGCGCAACGGCATGAAGATCGCAGCGATCAAGGTACCTCGCTATGGGGAGGAAAGACGATGGCTATTAGAAGACCTGTCGATAGTCACAGGTGCAACCCTGATCAGTAAAGAAAGCCCCACAAGACTTAAGGATGTGAAGCTTGAGCACTTAGGTGCTGTTCGTCGAGTAGAGATCGGTAAGGGGATGACCACTTTAGCTGATGGCGAAACTGACCACAAGCGCTTGCAAGAAAAAATTGAGTCTATCAAGAATATGATTGAGGACGTCGAGGATCTTAGAGAGGCTCAATCTCTGCAAGATAGAGTCACCAGACTGTCATCAGCCGTTGCTGTTATTAAGGTTGGCGGTGCAACTGAGATTGAGGTAACGGAGAAAAAACATAGAATTGAAGATGCCCTTGAGGCCGTTCGCTCGGCTCAAGAAGAGGGTGTTGTGCCGGGTGGTGGCACTGCATTACTTAAAGCAGCAACTGCTGCTAACGTAGAAGCTCAAAACCAAGACCAACTCAGAGGCGCTCAGTCTTTATTGGAGTCTTGTCTAGCCCCGATAACTCAGATTCTTGACAATGCTGAAATTTCTTCTGACATCGTGATAAATTCTCTATCATATGATGATCACGAAGAAGAGGTCGGGTTCAACGCTAGGACTGAGAAGTTTGAAAACTTGATCGATTCTGGAGTCATTGACCCGGCCAAGACTGTGAAGTGTGCGTTACAAAACGCCGCTAGCGCAGCGGGAACGCTGCTCACAACTAATTGTGCTGTTCTTCGGAAGGGTGGTGAATAAAAACACAAGTCTAGCGACTAATTAGAACAGTCGGTTACATCACATAAGGACCAGTATTGTTTGTGCTGGTCCTTTTTTGTTTGGAGTGCTTCTGATGAGTGACGAAATTCTTAAAATTGTTTTAGAAAAAGTCGAGAAAGTAGAAAATAAAATATCAAATGCCAAATCAATGAATGGTGGATTTGATAAGTTGATGACTGAGGTTGAGCATATTAAAGAAACCCAATCGGATATTCTTGATGGAGTGCGAGGAGTAAAACAAAATCTTTATGAGCCTGATTCGGGATTGTTCAGTCGAGTCAAGGAGTTAGAGACAGAATCACAGAGACGCCAAGAGTTTATCATAGAATCTAAACCAGCTTTGGAATTTTCTAAAGAACTTGTAGTCTGGAAGAAGAAAGCCGACAAAGACTTGGAAGACTTCGAGAAGATGCAGATTGAGTTTGCCAAACTTCAGGATTGGAAGTCAGGTGCCCAGAGAGTTATCTGGCTCGTAGCTACTGCTGCTGGTGGTATGTGGGTCAAACACTTTATGGACTTGATGATGAAATGATTGCCTGTATTATAACAGCAATTATTTTTTCTATTCCTACAGTTTATTATCGCATCAAGCTCAAAGAAGCCGAGAGCAGATTAGAGAGGCATCTTGAAAGCCGTTGGCAGTGGGAAGACTGGGGAGAATAATATGAAGAACTGGAAACCAATTTTTGTAGAGAATAGTAGAATACCTGTTCTCCTCTCCTATTTGGCCCCCATACAGATATGGGCGATTACTTTATTTTTTATTGTGTTTTGTAAGGGTAGTCTACAAGAAGTTATAAAACGACACGAGACAATACACTTCCAACAAATGCTAGAAACAGGTGTCGTCGGGTTCGTCGTTTTATATTTGTGGGACTACCTCCACGGATATGTTAAATACCGTGACGGTGCCACGGCATATAGAATGATTAGGGCAGAACAAGAGGCATACGACAATGACCACGATGAAAATTATCTCGCAACCCGCCCCCGCTTTTCTTGGATAAAAAAATATAAAGTATAAATAAAACTTGACCTACCCTAGATGTATGATACTATACATATGTAAGGGAGATAGATATGTTTTATAAGGTAGTGATCTACAAATGCTATGACGGCCAGAAAAAACTTGGACACGTCATCCCCAATGAAGATCTTCTAGCCATGCTTCGCAAGGGTGGCTCATCCCACCTTGGAGATTCCAAATAATGTCTTACTGGTCCCAGATGTATCGCCGCCCCACTCGGACTGAGCGCCTTGAGGTTAAGAACGGCGAGGCTCGCTTTGAGTCCTTGATGGCTAAGAAGCTGTCCGATCGTGACCGCAAGTTTGCTGAGTCTCTCAAAAAGCAGTTTGAGGATGGTGGCAAGTTGAGTGCTAAACAGATTGAATGCGTTGAGAAAATGGAGCAACGCTACTCTCCTGAGTCACAACTCAAGCGTGAGCGTTGGGCTCAGTCCTACAAGGCTGACCACCGAGAGACTGCTCTCATCGTCGCTCGATACTACCGCACCACCAGCTACTTCCGTGACTTGGCGAGCAAGATTCTTTTGGAAGAAGACTTTGTTCCTACCGAAAAGCAGTTCAATGCTATCGCCAAAAACAAGTATGCTCTCAAGGCCATCGCCACTGCGACTGAGCCGCCTGCCTTCCCTGTTGGCTCGCTCTGTAAGGTGCGTGCTAATTACAACTTGGTCAGCAACCGAGCCCTTCACGACCAGATTGCCTTGGTTGTGGACAACCACCCCGTCGGTCTCTATGCCTCATCAACCATCCTTGTAAATGGCGAGAACGTCAAGCTTCAAGACCGCTGCTTGAAAGCTGCGGCAAAGAAAAAGAAATAACTTAAACAACATCTGACACTGATGTATAATCCTAGTAAGGAGGATTTAGTATATGCGAGTAACTATTAACTTTGACATTGAGGTATCCAGAGCAAAGGCAGCGATGAAGTCTTTGATTGTCTCGGAGTCTGAATATGTCAGCGATGCATTGATTAGGTTGGCAAACACCAGCGCTGACACTGCCGCCGAGTCTGCTGTCGAGGTAGCTGAGACGCTTCGAGAAGTATGTCTTCAGCTTGATCAATATGGAAGAATGATAAATGATTTGGATAACTTATCCCATCAGCAAATTTTACCACAACCTGTTGAGGATGTGAATCTTGAGGTTGACGCTACCAGCGTGGACCGAGATGCTGATGTTGCTGAGGCCCTGGACAAACTCAAAGAACAAGTTGCAGGAATCAAAGAGTTTACTAATTTTATGGAGAAAGCAGCTAGTGAAAACCCCGAAGAAGGGTGATTTAGTTTATCTACCCTCTGACATTACATTAATAGATAATCATACTGTCAAGAAGTGGATTAGGCTTGAAGAACCGACCGTAGCTGTTATGGTCGAGGCTCAAGTAAACAAGGAAGATATATATCACAAAGTCCATGTCAAAGGAAATGACTGGCTTGTTCGGACAATAGATACAATGGAGGTACTGTCCCGTGCGTAAAGTTTCAGAAGTTTATGAGAAGCAAATCAAGAAAACCACAGAAAGGCCAGATGGCTCAGAGTTCGTAACCTTTGCTGCCGCTTTCGGCACTCGTGAGATGTTGATCAACGAGGATTATATTGTGTCAATTCATCCACACGAGTTCACTTCATCTACAGACTTAGAGAAAATCAACTCGACTTTTCCGGAAGGGGAGTCTACAAAGTTTAGCTTGTTTGTGATGGATGGAAATTCTTTTAGGAAGTCTGAAATTGTGGTTGTTGGATCTTTTGAGCAATATTGTAGGTGGTTCCAGAAGTGAAATTGCCAACTTGGGGTGAGTTAATAAACCTTTACTGTTCTAAGATGACTTTTAATCACCTTAGAAACGAGGAATACGAACCATTTAGTATTCGAAGGTATAACTATGCTAGTTCAGACGATAAAGACCAGTGTCGTCTTGTTTTTCTCAAAGGCGTCCTAGAAAATAAAACCAACAAAACTCTCCGCCGCAATGGTCGTTTTATTTGGTGTAAAAATTTAAAGTATGAGGGACGAGATCCCCAGGGATTTAGGCAATTGTCTTTCACAGTAGACAACGGAAAGAAGAGATTTCTAGTATCTGAAAATAATGTTCTGTGCATCCCTTCCAAGATCTATGTTAACAACAATAAATACTTTCGATCGAATGTAAAAACGTTTAACTCTTTTTCAAGTGTCTTTAGCTATCGCAACGCTTTAAGAATGATGGCCAAGTCTGATGAGTTAAGCCTTGAAGATTTTGAGACGAAGATTGATCAAGACAGTCCTTATAAGCCGGGCGCTCTTGTGTCCCCGAGATTAGGTTATTTTTTTCCATATGTTGACACAAACAAAATAAACAAAGAGGTTCAAGAAAATTCTGAACACCCTTGTGGCATTATTCTTGGCAGACAATTTATGGATGATCACAGGTATGTGGCAAAAGAGTTTTACAGGGTTAGATTCGGAGATACTACTTATGAAAGGGTACACCCAGTTCAAATGGAGATTATAAATGAAGTTTAGATTGTACACAAAAGCCAACTGCCCATACTGCCAGATGGCGATTCAGCTTCTGGCGGAAAAGCAAAAAGAGTTTGAATGCTATGCTATGGACAAGCAACCTAAATTACTGACAGAGATTAAAAAAACTTATCGATGGGACACGGTTCCGATTGTCGTTGAGATCACAGAAGGTCAGGAAAAGTTTATTGGTGGGTTTACTGACCTTCAAGAATACTTACTTAACAACAAACAGTTACTTAAAGGATAGTTATATATGATTTGGACCTCAGAAGTTTCTCCTCTAATCAAAGAGGTTGAGTTACGAAAACCACCGATTATGATTCGGGTTAACAAGTTTGACGAAAAGTCGGCCAACGAATTTTCTCATAAAATGGCCCTTGCGCACAGTACTGGGCAAAAGGTAATCCCCATTGTCATTGACTCGTATGGCGGACAAGTTTATTCGTTGATGTCAATGATCGCTGCCATTGAGTCGTCCGAGTTGCCTGTTGCGACTGTCGTTGAAGGCAAGGCAATGTCCTGCGGTGCAGTCTTGCTCACTTTTGGAGAGCAGGGTATGAGATTCGCTGATCCCAATGCCACCATAATGATTCACGATGTGAGCAGTGGCGGCTACGGAAAGATCGAAGAACTCAAAGCAGATGTGGCTGAAGCTGAGCGTCTCGATGAAAAGATCTTTACGATGATGGCTCGCAACTGTGGCAAGAAAGATGATTATTTTAAGAAGAAAGTATTCAACAAAAAGCACGCTGATTGGTTCATGGACTCTCAAGAAGCCAAACGTCACGGTCTCGTTAATCATCTCCGTCTTCCCAAGCTGAAGATTAAGATTGATGCGGAGATAGACTTTGAATAAGAGGGACCTTGCAATGGGTGGATATTATTTTGCAGTAATATTTCTTGTTGCTTGCATTTTATTTGATGTATCCACAAAAGCAGTTACAGGCTTTACCTTTGGTTATATTTTTGCTCTATTCTATTTCCTCTATCGAGCTAAGGTAGCGCACAGACTTTTATATGGAGACGACGATGAACATTTTGATTGAAGTTGGCGAGGTAGAATATTCAAAACTATCAAGACAACTAACATTCAAGGTTGCTTGTAACATGGATGCTATCTTGGCCACAGAAGATACAATGCCTCAGCCAGATCAAGCCCCAATGGAAGAGATCGCTAAGGAGATGGGAGAAAAGCTTACAAGAGCTATTTTGTCAGACTTTTATCGTGGCGGGATGAGGATCACAAAGTGATCAAAAATATTGTGACCGCTGTTGCCTCAGGTGCAGTTGGTCTCGTATTTTTAGGAATGATTGGCGCTTGCATGATTCGTGAAACTATCATAGAGAAAGAGTCTGGACTTGGATCATTTAACGACTAGTAATTGGATTTCCCTTGGCGGCGCACCAATCTCTGACATCAGAGATCGGATTCGTAAGCGTTTCGATACTGGGTTATTTACTTTTCATGTGGGCACCGATAGTAAATCATATATTGACCACACGATTATGACTACCACAATTTGTTTCCGGGAGAACGGACGTGGGGCACTCGTTGCATACCAGCGGAACAAAATAGATAAGTTTAATAATATAACTGAGCGTTTGTTACACGAGACTATTGTATCTCTTGAGGCCGCAGCGATGGTCCAAGATATTACTGGAAAGCCTCCCACTATTCACGCAGATGTAAACACAGAGGAAAGCACCTTAAGCTATCGTATGCTTAATGTTATAATGGGCATGGTCCAGGGGATGGGTTTTCCTATCAAGGTCAAGCCAGACGCTTGGGCAGCCGACATCGCAGATATGTTCACTAGGTAACACGAAAGGAAAAACCGTGACCGAAGAAGAAAAAGAAGTAAAACACATCAACACTTTTAAAACATTTTGTAAGAATAATAGGCTAAGATTAAAAGAAGATGGTGACGGTCTGCCGGTAGCCAGAGCTATTGGAAAGTTTAGGTCTGACCAGTTCTTCTGCAACTTTAAAGACGGTACAATCGGAGTGTATGTCACAAGAGAGACTCAACGCCAGTTTACATACTTGAACAAGAAGCTTGTTAAAATGGGCTGCGTCCCCACTCAACTTGGTGACTTCGAAGCATCTTATGACCTAGAGTGGATGAACATCCCGCCCGTGGCCAGATTATTAAAGATTAAGAAAGGTGCTGCGAAGGTTAAAGACCCTAAGTGGCTTAGAGAATAATAATGGAAGAAGATAAAGATCTGTCTTTTGACGAATGGAAGACGAAGTTTGGTGACGAGGCTAAATCTCGGGAAGCTTCGGCAGAACTTACCGCTAAGTTTATGTTTGCGATGTCGTACTATCACGACAGGATGCGTTTACATATTATGCTACACCCGCTATTCTTTTTGGCTGGGTTTGTGATTGCCTTTGTGGCATTTGGGGAAGTGAAGTGAATTGGAAAGTTGGCGATTTAGTGCAAGAGATGCTCCCGCTAATGGCTGGCGATGCTCCCGAGAGATTGGGTATAATCACAAGCCTGGCGGAGGGCAAAGTATTCTGTAAAGTTTTATTTGACAAAGAAGAACTTGTGGATTATAATTCATTAAGAAAAATGGAGGCTTAAATGGCTACTAGACCCGGAAGACTTATTGATAAAACATTCACCTCGTTCACGGAAGCAAGCGGCCGCCTTGAAGACACAATCGGGTGGGTCGCCGCAGCGAAGGAGTTCGCCAACGAGTTCCAACCCGGATGTAAGGCGGAGGTCACGCTTCACTTGTTGGAACAGGTATTAGAAAAGGCACATAGTGAATTGGACAAAGCGTCCGCCGAACTTGCCACCGAGGTTTTTGGCGACACAGAAGGCACCCCATAGGTATATCTCAGCAGACAAAGGTTGGCGAAGCCGTCGCCAAATTTTTTTCTCACATTATGCTAGTCAAGACATAGTTACTATACTATGGGGTAACTGAGCCGGCAAAACCACAGCAAATTTGTGTAGCCTTCTACAAAGGAGAGGGTGAGTGGCATAACCGCATCGTCCGCTGGACAACTCAAAGTAAATATTCACACGCAGAACTGATTATGCCGGACAACACTTGTATTAGTATAACGCCCTTTGGAACCGCTGGAGTTCGCCGGCAAGAGTTCACAGAACCTGAGGAAGACTACGACTTGGTTTGTGTGCCGGTATCTGATGAGCAATTGGAGACCATAGATAAATTCTTTGAGGACACCAGAGGAGATGGCTACGACTGGCCGGGAATGATCTTGTCCAAGTTCACACCATTCTTTATCAAGCGGACAGGACGCTGGTACTGTTCGGAATGGATTGCATATGCCTTAAGGCTGGCAGGAGCAGTGGACAATTTATATCACTATGCGGACTTAACACCGCAGCGACTTTATGAGATACTACAGAAGTATGCCGACCAAAACTAAAGAACACTCACTGTATGATCCTGGCAACTTAGTTGTTTGCCGATCAGATGTTTACTCCAGCCATCCTATTGACGGTGATGCTGGCGCTGCCAATATGATACCCGCCGGCACGGTTGGGCTAATCGTTGCGAGAGGCGATGACACTGCTGGATTCCACAACCATTTCCAAGTGCAGTTCTTGGGAGAGATTGTATGGTGGGTAAGGCCTGATGAAATTGAACCATATGTTGATTACTTTTATGGTAAACAAAAATAAAAAAGTATAATAAAATATTTTCGAAAGGAGTTCACTGTGAACGAAGAAACAAAATACCAAAGAATTTATGAAGAAGAAGTGTCTGACACCATTAAGGATACGCTGGAACTTCCCGACAGGTTTTACGACTTGTCCCCCGATCAGCGAAGGTTCGTTACTGAACTTGTTGACGTTGGCACGAGATGGGCTGTAGAAGAAAGCCTTGATCCAACTGTGCTTGAAGAGACCGCAGCGCTGGCCGGTGAGATGGGCGCACAGCTTTATAACTTTGCTAATATGTTGTCTCACTATCTAAACGCTGATGATGAAGAGGAAGAAAAGTAGACTAAAAGAGGGCGACCTTGTTGAAGTGCTCGTGCAAGACGGGCCTAGGCAGTGGACACTATGCGGTAGAACGTTTGGGGTTAAGTCTCTGATCGAATGCATAAGTTGGCAAGACAACCCAGACTTAATCAACGACCCTGCGCACGTCTGTATGCAAGGTCAACTAGGTTTGATAACACAGGTGGTTCGGAACAAGTTAAGTCAACCTTTGATTTACGAACTGAATTTTTCGAACGAGATTTATTACTGCAAAGCATTGCTAGCAGAGAAATATTTGAGGAAAATATGATTAAAAGAAAGATCACGACTCTGTATCGCTGCAAGTCGGCTGGGCCAAGAAACAACGGGCTTCTCAAAAGCTGTGATTTTCAATTTGCTTTCGAAGTTGGTGTGATGCCTCATTGCCCTTTATGCGGAGAAAAACTTTCAATCCAAGAGAGCAAGAACTCGGTAAGCAAAATTCTAAGAGAAGGTTTCTTGAAAGAGAAGCTAAACAAATAATTACAAACTATATAATTTAGGTATTTCCCAGGTATAAAGCTGAAACCACCAGCGGGACAATAGCATGTGGATTTAAAGGAGGAATTATTATGCCAAAGATTCAGATTACAGACACTAGAGGTCTAGAACAAAAAGTGGGGACCGGCGTTGTTATCGATAGCAGCGTTGATAGCACCCTGAATATGGACGTTCACAGCGTCATTACCGCAACTTCCCAGCACAGTGCAGCAGGAACGTTGAGCGTTAAAATTGACAAGGGTATTCATCACTATCCAATCATTCACACAGGACCAGCCCCAGCAGCTTCGCTTGCTACTGGTGCCCACACCTTGACTGCCGTCAACCTTTCTAAGGGTTACTGCATTGTCACGGCTAACGCTACTTCGGTTGCTGTCACGATGCCTACCAAAGCACACATCATTGCCTTGTTTGGCGGATCAAGCAACATCACTGTTGGTGATTCAATTGAGTGGTCGCTCCACAATGCCGGAACGACAGTTAACCAGTCTCTGGTTTTGACTGCTAACACCGGACAGGCAGTGCCGGCTAACATTGCTGGCAAGGTTGGTGCAAATGCTGCTGATGCTTCTTCGGCAACTGTTGGTGGTTCCTCGACTGGCGTCTTCCAGACCCGTGTGACCAACGTTGATGGTTCTACTACAACCATACGTTTAGCATAGGGGAGGGATTTAATTATGCCTAGAGTACAGATTACAGACACAAGAGGACTGGAACAAAAGACAGGCACAGGTGTTTCTATTGATAGCAATGTTGAGAGCACTCTCAACATGGATGTGCATAATGTCTTGACTGCGACATCACAGCACAGTGCAGCAGGAACGCTGAGTGTGAAGATTGATAAGGGTATCCACCATTATCCGATCATTCACACAGGTCCAGCACCAGCAGCTTCGCTTGCTGATGGCAATCATACTTTGACTGCCGTTAACCTTTCCAAGGGTTACTGCATTGTTACGCCAGATGGTGGCGATGCAAATGTTCAGATGCCTACCAAAGCACACATCATTGCCTTGTTTGGTGGCTCGGGTAATATTACAGTTGGTGATTCAATTGTTTGGTCGCTCCACAATCCTGGCACGACGGCTAACCAAGACTTGATTTTGGCTGTCAACACCGGACAGACAATTCCTGCAAACATCGCAAAGCACGTTGGCGCTAATGCTGCCAACGCTTCCGCAGCAACAACGCAGGGTACTTCGACTGGTAGGTTCCAGACTCGTGTGACCAATGTTGATGGGTCTACAAATACTATTCGCCTAGCGTAATAGTTTAGCTGT
>Ga0315315_10003942_pt1 | contig 13693 bp, 17 predicted proteins | sample M140m3416metaG_FD_203699 | JGI IMG/M metagenome (GOLD analysis project Ga0315315, IMG submission 203699) | Ammonia-oxidizing marine archaeal communities from Monterey Bay, California, United States - M1 40m 3416 | ecosystem: Environmental > Aquatic > Marine > Intertidal zone | place: USA...
AGTAGCATAAGTCCAGAAAAATACTGCTGGTTTAAATACAGCATCTATTATTATATAAGTGCCATAAACACAAATTAAGTTGTGTTTGAAATGTTTCGCACCATGATATCCTGAATAAGCAATCATTAATGGTAGTAAAAACCAAGGATTGTAAAGACAATATATTGCGGAAAAAAACATATCAATAATTGCCAGTATTTTAACAGTTCTAGCAATACTATATGTTTTAACCATATCATCTGTTATTGCAATAGATGTTTCTTGAACTATTTGACCAGTTTCTATTACATATGGTTGGTTAACAACAACAACTGGCATTGGTCTTTGGACATTAGAAGGTTCTTCAACTGTCATTGGATAATCTTGCGTTCAAATATTTAAATGTGTTCAATAAATATATTAGCAATATATATATAATGTTTAGTAGTAGAGATAAAGTCACAAGAGCTGAAATAGATGAGATTAAAGCCACGGCCGCAACAAGAAAAGAAAATATTCGGGAATTGAGCGGTGCGGTCTCAGCCGGTCACACAGAGATTAACAGTAATCGGCTCCAAATTAATAAAAACACCCAACTTATTAAAATGTTGTTAGCCAATGGTGGAATTCAAAATATATTAGGATGCTTCTACCCAGATAGGTCAGATGCTGATAATCCAATTACAAGAGAATTATGTCCTCCACCACAAGACGGAGCAGGAAGAAAGAAAAGAAAAACACGTAAAAGAAGAAGAAAAAAGAGAACTAAAAAAAAGACACGAAGAAAAAGACGCAAATCAAGAAAGAGAAAACCCAAGAGACGCCGCAAGAAAAAGACACGTAAAAGAAAGGCAGGTTGTTGGCCATTTTGTAAGCCAAAAGTTCGTGAGACACAACCATTATTACTACAACAACAAGAAGCTCCTACTATGACAGACGAGGAAAGAATAGAGGATGATATTGCTAGGTTAAGTGCAACAAGTTCAGGAAACCCCGACTATCGCACGCAGAGGAGGCATGCCCTTCTAGCAGCCCGTGAAGCAGCAGCAAGAGCCAATGATAATCCTCAGGGAGAATATTAAAATTGAATTAAATTAATAATATAAAAATATATTATTAAATCATATCAAGCATGTCTAAGACTCAAAATAACATAATCAGCAAGTTGTTGGCTTTGGCCAGCACATCTTCTCAAGCAACTCGTGTAGCGGCAGCTATTTGTCGTGGTAGTAAAATTCTATCTATGGATACTAATACTCATCGCAATAAATATGGTAGTCATATTAGGTGTGCGGGTCATGCAGAAGTAGCAGCTATTCATAGGTTGTTCCCATACGCTTTCCGGGGTAAAGGAAAAGGGTCGTGGGTTTTATGACCGTAAAACGAGACGAAAAATGCGAAAATTAACAATATATATAGCAAAACACAGATATTCAACATCACATTCAGCGGAATCAAAACCTTGTTCCCACTGCGCGAAAGAAATAAAAAGATTAGGTATCAAGAAAATAGTATATGTTGACGCATTTGGAGAAGTAAATAAAAAGTTAACACGCGATTATCATACAGATTATGTATGTCCTGGATACAAAGAATATGCGAGATTAAATGTAAGAGTAGATTAAATATATGATAATAAACATTTAAAAATATATATTATCATACATGTAATGAAAGGAAAAAAAAGAGCTCGCACGCTCTCCCTTGAGGGCCTTGATTTATTTAATATAGGGGTTAATTCCCAACCATTAACCCCTACTCCTCCAAAACCCAATAAAACTTGTTTAAGAAATTTAGTATTAAATCTTTTTACTACTGATTTTGATATCAAACTTGAAAAATCAACAAAAACTTTTCGTAAAGGCACTTGTTGTTTATATTCTTATTTGACAGATGAAGAAAAAGGGAAAATACCTGATTTTTTTAATAATGCTGTAACAAATCTAGTTTATTTAATACTTATTTCTGATGATAAACCTAATACATTAGTTAAAGTTAAACATAATATTAGCTTTTATTTATCATTAGCAGACCATGCATTTAAAAATGGAGACCATAATAGTGTTATTTTATTAAAAGCAGCATTAGAAAATATAGCAATTAGAAGATTAAAGTTAAAAGAAACAAAAAAACAAAAAGAATTGTTTAAAAAGTTCGAAGAAGCATATGGTACTTTTACAAGTTGTAATGCAAAACACTTAAAACAAATGTTAGAAAATAAAGATGGTGTTAAACAATTTTTACCTTCTATTGTCATTATGCTAATGCATTTGAATAAGACAAAAGAATATGCGAAATGTTATGTAAGTATAGGAAAGTTTCCAAAAGAATTACAAGAAAAACACGATGAAATACAATTTCTAGCTACTAATTATTATAATAATTATAAGGATTTTCGAGAAAGAATGCTAGAATTATATTTGAGAGACCCTTCAGAATTAAAATTAATGAAAGAGGTGAAAGGAATGTCTATTTCAGCAAAATTGTACGAAATATCTATGCTAGTTAAAAATTGAAAATAACAAAATGGAGAGATAATTTATTATAAATGCAATATGAATTTCTTATAGGAACTGTTAGATTCAATAATAAAACATATATAGAAAATTTAAATTGGAAACAAAGGAAAGAATATAACGGATGTGCTTATGGGTTAGATAAACCACTTTGTAAAAATATTCCAAATGGAAAATATATTTATATCATTGAAATGAATAATGATATTAATAAAATAATGGGTATTGGAAAGATTAAAAACCAAATAATATATACAAATAGAAGTAGAATGTATAAAGAAGAAAGATTAAATCAATATATATATAAAAGTAAGGACTTTATAACTAGATTAGAGATAATAGAAACACAACCCAAAGCTAATTTAGTATTAAAATTCTTAGAAAATTTATTATTTCGTGGGTCAAAACATTTTAAAAGAGGTCAAGGATGTATTATATTACCTTGGGCCAGAATTTCAACTGCCGGTAATAACATTAAAATAAATAGACCTGAATATAGATGTAGTAAATGTGGTATGAAAGCAAAAGGACATATTTGTCCTAAAAAAAAAATAAAAATGAAATCAATAAATAAAAAGTGTCGTCTTTGTGGAAAGCCTAAAAAAGGACATATTTGTGAAGCATTGAAAAAAAATTTATTATTGGAAAAGTTTATATATAATTGGTTTGTTAATATATTTAATGATATACCGGCTGACGCTGATAATGGTCCTCATATTTAGTACGCCATCTACCATCTGCTCGCTTCTCTATTACTGGTCGTAATTCACCAGCATTCTTCTTATTTAATTCTTTTTTACATTTTTCTTTATTGAAGTTTGGAGTATTATATGTGCCGTCAATTACACTAACTCCTTGATTATAAATACCACTAATTTTACATAATTCAACATTAGAATAGATACGAACTCTATCAAGTTTATCTATATTATCGTCAATTCTCTTTACAACACCTCTTGTTTTACCTAATATCATCAATTTTTCAGCAGATGCCAAATTGCGAAATCCTTCATGGCCTTCCAGCTCCATTGTGCCCATATCATTTATCGCATCTAACATAGCGTTATGAATATCAATAGTGACTTCTGTATAAACAGCCCCCATAAGTTCATAAACATTTAATAATGCTCTTTTCTTTTCTAGAGCAGTATCCCTTTTTAAAAGAGTGGTTTTCATCTTATCTTCTGTGATTTCACCACAAATAAATTTAATACGTAATTGTTTATTGTCTTGAGCTTGCTGACAATCACCTCTAATCCTGTCTAAAATTGTGTATTGAAAATGATTAGCACCTCTATGTAATGATTGAATATAATTAGTCATTCCTTCCCAATATTGTGTTCCATAACAGGTATATTTGTCACGACTTGGTAATCTTGCGTTCAAAGATAACATATGTCTGAAGATAGGGTGTGCTCGTAAGGCACGAATTCTATCACGAATTTGATAATAAGTAGGCAATCCACCACAAATTTGTGCTCCTGGATTTTGAACAACTGCCGCACCACCTTGCTGTTGAAAGGCATAGAAGTGTGGATTATGAATAACACCATTTACTCTCATACCAGTTCTCCAAGAGAACGCTACGTGACAAGAAGTGCACCACATTTGGTCACACCCTGAAATCTTGAAAATACGAGTGCCACATGATGGACAACCCTTTGTTTCTTGTTTAATCAAATTAGCAGAGGCAACATCATCTGGATTACAAGTATGCTCCGCATTTTTATCAAATCCCTTTGCTGCGAAACAATGAGGACATGCCCAAATGTTACAAACACCGCATTTCCAAGCAGAGGATAAGAAGCCTTCGCATCCGTCGGCAGGACATTTTCTAATGAATTGCTTGGCTTCTTTTTTCTCTTCACCACCAACATTGCCTGATTTAGCATTATTAATTTTTCGTTGTAATTTTCTTTGTTTCTGTTGAGCTTGCCATAATTCTTCACGCAATCTATCTATCTCACACGTTGATTTCATCTTTTCTGCTTCCCAAGTTTGGACGTTTTTATAATTTTCAACAGCAGGCATTGTCTCCGGGAATCTAGCTTTTTCTCCTTCAAATAACAGCTCTTTTCGTCTATCTTTATAGTCTCCATTATAAAATGATTTATTAACACTATTTTGAGTAAATTTTCGTTCCCAAGCATTTTTACATCCCATACAATGCGCACCAGAACTAGTGCCCATAAGATAAGTTCTAACACATTGTTTACACGCTTCTAAATCACAATGACCACATTTAACTTTACTACGAAGAGCCTTAGTAAAGGATTCGCAACATATAGCACAATCAGGTTGTTGTTGAGTAACTGTTGATGACATCTTGAAGTTTTTAGAGAACATATAATATTACTTATATATTTCAATTTTCCGATAGAACGAACAGATATTTAAGCACTAAAAAAAAAGACCTTTGATTATTAAATTATACTTTTTATTATTTAATAATTTGATATGCATATATATAAATGGAATTTGAACATGTTAGAAAAGAAAGAGAAAGAAAAGAAAAAGAAGCAGCAGATAAACTAGCATATCAAAAACGAGATGCTGAGTGGAGAAAAAGACAACAGGGAAAGTCTGATGTTTTAAAAAATCGCCAAAAAATTGCACAAGAAGAAGCACTTAATGAAATGAGTACATATAATTTTGAAGAAGACCAAGAAAAGGAAGAAGAAAAAGGTTGGTATACAGAAGGAGGGAAAGAAAGAACAACTTCAAAATATGAAGCTCAAAGTTCTAATTATTTGAAAGGTATGAATTCAATGAATAAAAATGAGTCTGGTAAAGCATTTGGTAAGTTTGGAAATGCGAGAGAACAGCAAATGAAAGAAGCTATGAAAAAGAAACGTAATTTGGATTTTAATGTAGATAATTATGATATAGAAGAATTAGCGGCTATTTTAAAATTTGAACATGTTCCTTTGAATAAAGGAATAATACAACGAAGAATTTTGGAATTAAAACGAAAATTTCCAAGACAAAAATCCTATCAAGTATTTTTTGACGCAGCTGAAAAACGACTAATAGAAAATTTAAATTTGTATAATAAACAAACCTATATTGATACTTATAATCAGGAAAAAAGTGCTGCGGCTAAGGTTTTAAGAGAACAATTTCAAGAAATGACAAAAAAAGAATTAGAAGAGAAAAAGAATCAAATTATAAATCAGGAGAAGGATATAATTGGAATTCCAAAAAAACCAATGTCAGAAAACTATGCTACAAAACTAAATACACAAGGAACAAAAAATCCCTTAAGTATAGATGAATATATAAGAGTGGTTAATTTTGATAGTCATTATAGGCAAATATTGGATGCTTCTTCAGTTGATTGTTCTGGAATAGCATATCCTTCTAATAATCAGTCTAGATTATACACAGCAACGAATTATACAGTCAATCTGAGCCAACCATTAACAAATGTTACATCTATAACACTTGATTCAGTTCAAATACCCAATTCATACTATACTTTTACTTCAGACTATGGAACCGCTCAATTCACATTAGATTTTAAAGGACATTCGACGCCTATATCTATTGAAGACGGAGATTATACTCCAGCACAAATTGCTTTTGCTTTGAATCAACAATTAAATGCTCTACAAGATAATAGTGGGGTATTTTATAATTTAGGTTATTTTAATAATAGTGCCCAATTTACAACAGTAGTAGCCGATATTTCTTCAGTTTTCCTCCCATTCCCCCTTTTAGAATTTACATATAATATGAATCAAAACAAAATGACGCTTAATAATTATGACCCTGAAGGGAATATTGCTACATGTAAATGGTATGATGATGCAATACCCCAAGATGCGTGTGCCGCAAAACAAACAGCAGAAACTCCACAACCAGGAGGAAAAGCGGATTATAATTTAGGATGGTTACTAGGGTTTAGACAACAACATTCAAAAATAAACAGTTATTTATATGATTCAGGTGGGTGTCGTTGGGTTAATGGGAGTAATATTAGTCCAACAGCATCAAAAACACCACCTGAAGGTGCTATTCCTCCTACAATAAAGGAAATATTTGATAGAGAACAAAGATTTTATGGAAAAACTGTTCCACCTTCTCTGGTAGATGTATATGGTCCAAAATATTTTATACTTACATTAGATGATTTTAATAATAATAAACCTAATAAAGATTTAATATCTTTAGTAGATACTACAACGCGTGATTTTAAAATTCCGACATATTTCAACCCACAAACAATGGACAGAAGATATGGAAAAGGGGCTTTTTCAAGATATGATGCTAGTGGTAACGGCATTCCTGGATATGAATGTGCGGATGTAGCAGATGAAGGAAATAATGAAAGGGCGTGTTCTACAAATGATTTGAATAAAGACCTTAGGTCTAATCTTACACAAAAACAAATTTACACATATGAACAAATTATGTTAGCAAGAAATCAAAAAGGAATAAATAGATATACTTCACCTAATTCCACTGATTTATTGGCAAGAATTCCAATTGAAAGGACTCCTCAAATGTGGAATAAACCTGTATTTTTTAAGAATGACGACAAAGAAGCAACGCAACGAAAATACTTTGGACCAGTAAAATTAACAAAATTTCATGTTAGATTATTAAATGATAAAGGTTTTGATGTTAATTTAAATGACCAAGATTGGTCATTTTCTATTCTTGTTACACATATGTATCAATATTAAGAACAACAACAACAATCTCTATCAAATTTATCATCGAGTGTTTCTGCCAATGCTAATTTTTTAAAATCACTTTTTTTTATACCTTTGTTCTCTTCTTTCTGTTCATAAATATTTTCTACAAGGTCTTTCAAAGCAAAACTTACATCAAATTCTTTTTTTACACTAATTTCTATAAAAGAAAAGCCATTTTCTTCGGCAAATTGTTGTCCTTCTTCTGTAGATACAACTCTATTATCACTATCTATTTTATTTGCTATTAATAATTTAGATATAATCCATTCTGGTTTATTTTTTTCTATTTCATTTAACCAAAAAGTTAAATCAGTATAAGTTTTTCTATCATTAACGTCATACATAAGTATTACCCCACCAACATCTCTATAATATGTTTTAATTAAGGGAGCAAAACTTTCTTGTCCTGCCGTATCCCATATTTGACATTTTATTACATCAGTATTATTAAGAATAATTGTTTTTGAGGAATAATCAACCCCAATAGTTGCGTCATATTTTGAAGAAAAAGTATCATTCATTAATTTTTTGGAAAAAGCAGTTTTACCCACTGCACAATCTCCTATTAATATAATTCTAATTGAATAATCATACATTATTTATATTATCAAAATATTTTTTAATATTATAATATAAATAATGCCCAAAAGAAAAAATAAAACTAAAAAAATATATAAAACAAAAGATGGATTTGCTGATATACCCAAAACATTAAAAACAGTATGGAGAACAGACCAATTTGGTAAGAGAAAAGTTCTCAATATTGGTAAACATACATCTAGAATTCATGTAGATAATAAAGGATTAGCAACGGATTATCCAAAAAAATCAGAAAAATATAAACAAGTTAAGAATGAATATGAAAGGCGTTTATTGTTACAATTAAAAGAAAACGCATCTTCTAGAAGGTTATTCAAAAAAAAGACAAGAAAAAAGTATAATTCTAAAACAATAGAAAAAAAAATCAATAAAATGTCAGCAAATAAATTACAAAATCTATATTATTTTTTACTAGAAAAAGATAAATCAAGGAAAAAGTAATTTATCCACGGTTGTTTTAACACAAAAAACCCTATGAATCACTATTCCTGTTATAAAGCAACTACATAATATTAAAAGAAAGTCGGTTTCTTCTAATAAATAATATTGAATAAATTTAGCAAGTAGAAATGTAAGTAAAACATCAATAACCGCAATATTATATACCCTATATGAATGTAAGCCAGTTCCTGGCTTTCCTAAAATATCTTTATATTTACAAAAATACCACATTTGTATATATTACTTATTTAAATTAATATGATTCAAAAACTCTTCAAAATCTCTCCATTGTTCGTCTAATTCTTCTTTCATATCCTTAGAAAAATCATCAACCTTATTAATAAGTCTTTTGTGACGAGCAGTCATAAATTTTACCTTTTCCTTTAATTTTTGTTGTGTTTCTTCTTTTGTTATATCAAAACAATCTACATTTTTCAATATTAATTGACAAATATTATATGCTACTTTAATTTTAAAAGGTTCTTCTTTGACATCATGTAGATAAACAATAGGTTTTTCTCCACAAAATTCTAAACATAAATCGGTATGATTTACTATACCGCTCTTTAAACTTAAAAGTACACCATATCTTAGGTCAGCGTTATTTTCAATATCTTTTTTAAACTTAGTAATTTCTCTCTTGGGTACATTTTTAGTATAATTTTTGGATTCGAACATTCCTTTCATATCTCCTTCTGTTATAGTAAAATCTCCTTTGTGTCCTTTACTATGACAATCATCTACTTGAGCTGATTTAAATTGTCTAACTAATTCATTATATACCCAATTCTCCCCTTCTTGACCTTTCTTTGTTGAAACATCCGTAATATTATTGATTGTGTCAATCTTTTCACGCAATTCTTCCATTTTTTTTTCATATGATTCTCTCTGTTCTGCTAATTTTCTCTCCATTTCGTCTTTTTGTAAAAGTAATTTATCTGAGTTTTTTTGTTGAATATCTAATCTTTTATTTTGTACTTCTTCCCATCTAGATTTGAGCATTAATATTTCATTTTTTGCATTACTCACTTCTTGACTATATTGTTGTTTTAAGTCTTGTTTTATATTCTCTCTTATTTCGCGCTTTTCTTGAATAAATTCTCTTTCTCTTTCTTGTTTTACTTTCTCTATTCTTTTTATTCTTTCTCTTAATTCATTATTTTCTTGAGTATAAAATTGTTTTAATTTATCTTTTTCTATTGCATTCTCACCTGATTTTAATCTAATATACTTTTCTTCTCCTATTTCGCTTATAAGGCTACCGATATATATACTATTTAACTGTTGTTCTTTATTAAATGTATTAAATTTTACTAATCTATTATCATCTTTTGGAAATAAATACTCTTTTTGTTCTTCTTCTTCCATCATTTTACTATGTTCAGCATAATCCATACTACATATACCTTGTTTAATTCTTTATATAACTTTTAAATATTGTATAATATTATATGAATTATGCTGTTATTGGATGGAATGTTATAAGTGGTATAAAAAATACGAAAAAAATTTATAAATTAGTGAAAAAGTATAAACATAAAAAAAGAGTTAATTATATGGATCTTACCACTAGAAAAGAACGAAGTGATATGATATTGGAACCTCTGCAAGTTATGGTTCAATTAGCTTTATTATCTGAATCTCCAATAGGTACTAAGGTTAGTGTTAGTGATAATATACTACAATTACATCCTCCATCATATCTTCAAGGAGTATGGAGATGGTATAATAGTGATGGGAAAGATGACTTGTATTATCTATTCCATGCTATTCGTCGCTATTATAAATGGTATAAGAGCGAAGATAATAAAATTTATAATCATATATTGTGTAGTGCTGTAAAAGGCATAGAAAAACTAATTATTACTTATTCTGCTGCTGAACAAACAGCAATTACTCATACTTTGGCTCTTTATAAAAATGTATTATCGTTAGAATCGCCTGATTTATTTAAAGATGCTAGTGATGATGCTATCAATATAGATACTGTTTTTAAAAATATTAAAGAAACATATGACAAACGCTTGCTAAAAGTAATATATAATACTATATTGATGGTAGAAGACCCTGAAACAACAGATGATTTGAAACCATATTATATCAGTGGTTTATTGAAAATACTCAGTCCAACGAACGATAATATACGAAAATGGATTAGAGAAAAGCTAACTTGTTAATTACTCTTAATTATATAATTTATACCAATTCATACTTCCTACTATACATAAACTTAATAACCGATGAATTAAAAAATCATTTAATGGAAATAATAACGGATATAATGATATCAATATTATTGGTAAACTTTTGTCATTTGAAATACAACTGTTGTCATAATAAATAAACAATAAAAGAAATAAATGAAAATATAACCACTTCTTGTCTGGATTTACAAATTGTCCGCCTCGCATTCTTAATTTATTAAAATCCAAACTATACAAAAGATATATCAACATAAAACACTTCAATAAATCTCTCCAAAACATTTTTCCATTCTTAAATAAACATATTGGAAAAACAATAATTATATTCAATAAAAACAATATAGGTATGATATAATTATCATTAATATCATTATTATTCCATATACTATATATGACAGCTGTTAATCCTACATACAATAAAAGCATTTTAATATACCACATCTTGGGTTTATAATTTTTATATGGAATCAGCAAAAAAAATATCCATAGAAAAAGTAATATTGCAATAGAAGCTGCTTTATTTTTTTTTATAAACATGCTTGATAATATTATAACTAAAGATGTAGACATTATTAACTCTTTATTCATATATAAAAAATAATATTATAAAATAATTAGCTAACTTGTTAATTCCCAGTCTAACCCTTTTACTAATTTCCTTACTCGTTTTAAATGATTATATGAAGTTACCAATAAAACTTTACATTTATAATCCTTTAAAATATTTTTACTGTATTGTATATTCTCTTTTGTAGATAAAGACTTTGATTCACTTATTACTTCAGCATTTGGTAACTTGCTTAATATATATTTTTTCATTATATAAGCTTCTGTATGAGATACATTTGCTATATTTCCCCCACTTACAAGAAAAATATCGTTTTTCTTATAATGTTTCATTCCTGAATCTAGTCTTTCTTTTAATATTTTGGTCATTTTACCCGAAGGTAATAATTTATTGCCCAATATTAGTATTATTTTCATATATTATATGATTTTATTTATTTCTCTTATAAATTCCTGTTTTGATATTGATTTTGGACCTACTGTATTATTATGTTCCCAATGAATATTTTGATATTTAATTATGAAAAGGTCGCTATTTTGTTCTACTTTTATAAAATTATGACTTTGTTCGCTTTTATCTTCTATATCTCTACTAATCGCCCCAGCATAAACACCTACTCTACGAAGAGAATAGTCTGGATTTTCATTTTTTTTAACAAATTTAAACCCTTTGGGTTCTAATTTTTCAGGAATAACTCTTTCAGTATCTTTTTTTCGCCATATTTGAAATACACAAGGAACATCATAAGGTTTTCCATTAGCTAGAAACGCATCTTTCCCTACATCATCCTGATATTCTAAATGATAATTAGGTGGAAATACATTTTGCATACTATCTTTTTTGAAACTTTTTGGTAAAATAAAGGCAATAGTTTTTGTTTTATCACAGCTACATATATGTTTAATAAATTTCTTAGCTAATGAGGATTGTCTACCAAAAGGAGGATTTCCAATAAAGTGTAAATTAGATTGAAAAGCATATAAATCTACATCTAGAAAGTTCATTTGTTGTATTCCTTCGCCTTCAGGTTGAATATCAAAAGCAATAAGATTAAACATATGTAATGGAATTGTCCATGTGCCACACCCGGCACTTGGTTCTATAATCAAATCATCTTTTTCTATATATGGTTTAAATTTATCTATATATTTCTTTACTACATCAGGATTAGTATAGAACTTGTCTATTGTATTGCGATTCTTACCTGTTGTTTGCATTTTTATAATTGAATTATATTATATTTAATACAATTCAATTTTAATTATAGCCCATAAGAGTAAAAGGGGATGCTGGTGGAGGGGTAGGACCAGGGGTTGTAATAGGAGCAGTTGTGGTTGGTTGAGAACTTGAGGATTGTTGTTGCTGTTGTTGTTGGTTTACTACAACAGTAGGACCACGATTACCACCATAAGCAGGGCCAAACCAAGTACGAATTGGGACAAATATTGGGGCAAGTGGGCTTTGCTTAGGATTTTTACTGGATAATAAGTATGCTAAAATAACAAATAAAAGGACAATAACCACTAAAAGAACGCCGTCTCTTAACTTCATTATAAAATATGATTAGATTTTATTATCTAAGTGGTGGGGTGGGAGTTTTTACCTCTTTAGCCTGAAAAAAAGGTTTTCCTTGGAGCGAAGCACGAGCAGTAGAATCATCTACCACAGGTTCAACACTAATCTCACAAACAGGAGACCAGTTAAGCATCCAAGAGTTAAGAGCGGCATGGTCATCGGTTTCACAAATACAAACACCTCCAGCTCCACTGAGACGATGCCATCTTCCAACAACCTTAATCTTGTCACCAGTATCCTGTAAATCATCAGCAGGTGTCATGTTACCAAAAACATTCCAGCAGTCAACGCGTGCGGCTTGAGAAATACTCCAAGAAACTAAATAAAGCATTATAAGAACTTACCTTAAAATATCTTTAAATAGATATGTGAGGATATTTTTAAACTGAAAAAAAGGAACTAAGAAAAAGGTTCGACGCTTTTTTTGATATAAAATTCCCCGTACATGTCTGAAATGGACAATTATCATGTTGTCCAAAATGGAAAATCGTGAAATAGTTTTTTCGGAAAAACGGGGTACTTTTGACTTTAGACCATAATGTAGGGATTTATAAAATATTTTAGAAAAAAAGCTACCTACATAAATTTTTTAGGCACTAAAAAAAAAGAACTTTTGCGCAAAATACTTAAAATTTTTTTGGACATTATATATAAGTGTAACCAAAATGTCACCTTTAGACAAAAAAACGAGCAAAATGAGCAATTCTTATTTCTGTCAATGTTGTGACTATAACACGTCACGAAAAAATAATTGGGAAAGACATTTGTTATCTAAAAAACATCAAAAAAAGTGTAACCAAACCGTCACCTATGTCCAAAAAAACGAGCAAAAAACGAGCAAATTATATTCTTGCGAACATTGTGATAAAAGTTATAAGAGCAGAAATGGTTTGTGGAAACACAAAAAAGTTTGTGTTTTAGCAAATAAGAAGGAAGAATGTAAGCAACAACCAATTATTCAAAATATAACAAATATTACAACCAATAATTATTTGAATGTAAATCTATTTTTAGATAAACATTGTTCAAATGCCCAAACTTTGAAAGATTTTGTTGACAGTATTACTTTATCTTTACAAGATTTAGATTATACAACTAAGAATGGATATA
>Ga0315315_10003944_pt1 | contig 13690 bp, 7 predicted proteins | sample M140m3416metaG_FD_203699 | JGI IMG/M metagenome (GOLD analysis project Ga0315315, IMG submission 203699) | Ammonia-oxidizing marine archaeal communities from Monterey Bay, California, United States - M1 40m 3416 | ecosystem: Environmental > Aquatic > Marine > Intertidal zone | place: USA...
TCATGGCCGTTGGTGGGAAAACCGGCTGCTCAACTGGGCCATGCAGGACCAAGCTGTAAAAGTACAGATGTTCCGCTTTGTCGACGTTCTGCCGATGCTCAGGGATCACACGTCAATCGCTCGGCACCTGGAAGAGTATTTTCAGGAAGTGCGAGAACGTCTGCCAGTCGCCGCCAGACTGGGGCTTGACCTTTCCGGCGGCAACAGCATCCTCAGCCGGGCGCTGGCATGGAATGCTCGCACAAACGCTTCTCGAATGGCTAAACGATTCATCGCTGGCGAATCAGTCCCCGAAGTCCTGCATTCAGTGCAAAAACTGCGGCGATCCGGATACGCATTCACGCTGGATCTGTTAGGCGAGTCAGTCATCAGCGACACAGAGGCCAACCGTTACCAACAGACATACATGGATCTGATTACGGGCATGTCGGAACGCGTTGGCAGCTGGTCCGAAGTCGATACCATTGATCGCCATCACAATGGTGCACTGCCTCGCCTGAATGTTTCTATCAAATTGTCGGCCTTAGACAGTCGCTTCTCAGCCATTGATTCGGCTGGCACAATGGAACGAGTGTCTGCGCGACTGCGACCGATCCTTCGGCTGGCTCAGGAACATCATGCGTTCGTCCATTTTGATATGGAACAGCATGACTACAAGACACTCACGTACGACATTTTCCAACAGATTCTCATGGAAGACGAATTCCGTGAATTTTCTGATGTCGGAATTGTGGTGCAATCGTATCTGCAGGATGCAGCAAGCGACCTGAAACAACTGCTCGCCTGGACAAAAAAACGCAAGACTCCCATCACGGTTCGCCTAGTGAAAGGAGCCTACTGGGACTACGAAACAATCGTTGCGGAATCTCGCAACTGGCCATCTCCGGTCTTTCAACGCAAATGGCAATCTGATGAGAGCTTCGAGCTGCAGGCTCGTTTTCTGATGAAAAACCATCAGTGGCTGCGACCCGCTTTGGGCAGTCATAATCTGCGCAGTCTGGCTCACGGACTCGCATGGGCTCAGGAATACAGCGTGCCGACACAAGATCTCGAAATCCAGATGCTGTATGGTATGGGAGATGAGGAAGCCCGTTTATTTTCTGAAATGGGTTATCGAGTTCGCATCTACACACCGTTCGGGAAACCAATTCCCGGCATGGGTTACCTCGTCCGTCGATTACTGGAAAATACATCCAACGATTCCTTCCTGCGCCAGAGTCTCACTGACAACAGACGTCCGGAATTACTGCTCATGAACCCAACTGAACACGCTGCCGAAGAGCCTCCATTGGAGTCCAGCCCAGCTGCGGGCTTTACTAATGAACCACCAACTGATTTCAGCATCGAAGATAATCGCTCAGCGATGCAGCAGGCACTCGAAGAAGTTCAGGCTGCATTCGGTGAAGAGTACCCACTGGTCATCGGTGGAAAGTCATGTGACAGCCGTAGTTCATTGGTTTCACGCAACCCATCCAATACCTCGCAGGTGATTGGCCGGGTCGCCAGTGCTAGCTCGGAGCAGGCTGCAGATGCAGTGATGGAAGCCGAACGAGCCTTCCCGCAATGGGCCGCCACAGAGGCCAGCCGACGCGCCGATTATCTGGAATTGATCGCTGCCGAAGTGCGAACTCGGCGTTTTGAACTTGCCGCCTGGATTATCAGTGAAGTTGGTAAACCATGGGCCGAAGCGGATGCAGAAGTCGCAGAAGCCATCGATTTCTGTATGTACTACGCCCATGAAATGCGACGACTGGACGCACCTCGGGAATGCCACCTGAAGGGTGAAGACAATTCGTATAGTTATCGCCCCCGAGGTGTCGCTGTCGTCATCTCTCCCTGGAACTTCCCTCTGGCTATTCTTACCGGCATGACTGCCGCCGCGATGGTTACCGGAAACACGGTGATCATGAAACCTGCGGAGCAGTCTTCAATCGTCGCATCGAAGTTCATGGAAATCGTTCAGAACGCCGGTGTTCCCGACGGAGTCATTAATTTGCTTTCCGGTGTAGGCGAAGCCATCGGCCCCGAACTTGTCAGCAGTCCGGATGTAGATCTTGTATGCTTCACCGGGTCTGAACCTGTTGGTCTGGAAATCAACAAACTGGCGGCCGATACTGACGAACGCCAGGTGAATGTACGTCGAGTCATCGCAGAGATGGGTGGTAAGAATGCCATTATCGTTGATGACGATGCCGATCTGGACGAAGCCATTCCTGGAATCATCGACAGTGCCTTCGGCTTCTCAGGCCAAAAATGTTCGGCCTGCTCTCGACTCATCGTACTCAGCGGAATCTACGATCAGTTGCTGACACGACTGATTGAGGCCACGAAGAGCCTTAAACTGGGACCGGCTGATGATCCCGGAACTCAGATTGGCCCGATGATCGACAATGAAGCACGGGAACGCGCCATGGCAGCCGTCAAAGATCTGGATCCTGAACACGACGGCACTCTGGCCTTGGGAATGGATCCGGAAGAACGACTGGACAAGGGAACGTTTGTTGGTCCGCAGATCATTGCCGAAGCGAAGCCGGACGCTCCTATTGCTCAGAAAGAAATCTTTGGCCCCGTCCTGCCAGTAATTCGCGTGAAAAATCTGGACGACGCTTTTGCGCTAGCTAACGACACTCGGTTTGCTCTAACGGGCGGCCTCTACAGCCGCAGTCCAGCGGCGCTCAAGCGCGCCCGCAACGAATTTCAAGTGGGCAACCTTTATCTCAACCGAGCAATCACCGGGGCAATGGTGCAACGGCATCCCTTCGGCGGCTACCGTATGAGCGGTATTGGCAGTAAAGCCGGCGGCCCTGACTACCTGCAGCAATTCATGGTGCCTGTGAATATCACCGAAAACACAATGCGCAGCGGGTTCGCTCCAGCGACGGAACAATAAATATACTCCCGCCAGACCGATGCAATTTCCCAATCAGGTTGCTAATGAACTGTTACAGCTCCAATCAATTTCCGAATTGATTGTGAAGCATCGGTCTGCTGAGCCATGACACAACTTCCCTGGCCGGTCGACTGATAACACAGCAAAATGAAACGAATGCCGGAGCGAAGCCTAAAGCAAATCCACCGGCATTTCGGATAACAGCAACGGCAGACCCGACAAAGCAAAAGGCCGCCTTCGGATGAAGACGGCCTTTTGTGTAGCTAAGCAAGACTGCTGCGAAAAACTTTACTCCGGCAGTCGCCCGCTGGCGATCTGTGGATAGCCGCCGGTAACAGCTCGCATGAACTCAACCAGATCCTGTTTCTGCTGGTTCGTGATTTTGATTGGAGCCATTTTGTCACTCAGCCACGGGTTTTTGGTGCCACCTTTGACGTAGTGTTCGACAACTTCTTCAAGCGTCCTCAGACTTCCATCGTGCATGTACGGTGCTGACAACGCGACGTTGCGGATCGTTGGAGTCTTGAACGCCCCTTTATCCTTATCATCTTTTGTTTGAGCAAAACGTCCCATATCCGGCATTTCTGAATCCATCCCAATACCGAGATTGTGATACTTCTCATCGGTCAGATTGGCTCCAACATGACAATTACTGCAGCCAACTTTTTTACTGAAGAACAGCGACATTCCACTCACTGCACTTTCGGACATGGGGTTACTTTCTGCCCCGGCTTTCAGGTCAAGATACTTCTGATAGATCTCGGGATCATCTTCTTTCATATCCACCAGGTCTTCTTCATCCAAAGACAAGTATGGCTTGAGTGCATCGACATAGTCGAAAGAAGTTGGCCCCGTTACGATCGCACGTTCAAACGAAGCAATCGCCTTGCCAACATTATCAATCGTGACACCGGACTTCGGAAATACGGCTTTGAACTGAGCTGCGTATGCAGGAATATTTTTCAGTGTGGCAACAGCAGCTTCGTGAGTATTGCCCATCTCGATCGAGGCAGCAATCGGGCCAACGGCCTGAGCTTCCAGTGAACCCGCTCGGCCATCCCAAAACTGTGCGTCACTCAAGATCCGGTTGTAACTGATTGGTGAATTGCGTCCGCCTTCTAGCCCTTTGATGCCGACTCCAAACTGTGTATGACGACCAAAGCCTTCCTGAGGATGATGGCAACTGGCACAGCTGACAGTACTGTCAGATGACAAACGTGTGTCGAAATACAGCTGGCGGCCAAGTTCGATTTTGGCCCGTGTGAGCGGATTGGCTTCGAGGCCTCGAATGTCACGCTCACCCACACTCAAGCCGAGTGGCAGCTTCACATGAAGTTCTTCGTGGTTGGCTGAATTCGCCAGCCATTTCTGAGCCTGTGCCAGCGTCAACGAACCGCTGCCGGGAACACCTGAGGTCAGATCATCCGTCCCCAGAGTGACTGTTTCTCCAGCGCTTAATAGTGATGTGCAATTGAGTGCCACGACAGCTGCCAAATACAGCATGGTCTTCTTCATCGTCGATTCTCCAGGTCATTGGATCATTAAACTTGTTAACACCACTTGCGGGAATTACCACACTGCTAACACTATAGACGAGTGTACCGTAAGATTCGCAAGAATCCTCACGAATTCAATCGAACGCAAATCTGATTTCTCCCCTGCAGACGCCTACCATGCCTGCGATTGCAACCAATGCAGGAGATTCTGCTGTTGAGATTTGAGTGATTCACCCCGATTAAGTTGCTCCAGCAGAATGTGGCAACAAGCAGCCACACCGCCCAAAGGCAATGCCGTTTGCGGCGTGGGCTCTTCCGGAATCAACTGAGAGGTAATCCAGGTTGTCAGCTGCCGAATTCCGACGCCCTGCTCTGCGGACGTCGTGATGACGGCCGTGCTTTTGGGTGGCAGATCGCCGGCACGATCCAGATCCTCTTTGCAACAGACTACACCTCGAAGAGTTTGATCCGGTATTCGCGCCAAGATGTCGTCATGTTCATTTGTCCATCCAACGGTGTTATCAACAGCGATGAGAACGAGGTCAGCAGTTTCCAGCAGATCGCGGGCGTGCGCAATCCCCTGCACTTCAATGGGATCATCGGATTCTTGCCGAATTCCAGCGGTATCAACGAAGCAAAAACTCCAGCCATTTAACACCAGCTCGGTTCGGACAGCATCTCGTGTCGTCCCTGGCTCATTGAAAACAATCGACCGTTCATAGCCGGCAATCGCGTTGAGCAGACTCGATTTACCGGTATTCGGTGGCCCCGCAATGACGACTCGCCAGGATTCAACGAAATGATCAATGATCCATTCCCAGCTCAACAGATCATTCAACTGCTGCCTGAAGATCGCAACTGTTTGCGCCTCAGCAGCAGTAATCAGAGTATTACGAAGAAGCCCGGCGGACTGTGCCAGAACAAGCCGAGCCGTTTTGGTTGTGCGTGTTTGCAGTAATAATCGTTCGAGTGAAGATTCAGGAACCGCAGCTAAGGATGTGCCAGAACCGAACTCCGCCATAATCCGAGTCACCGCTGCTTCGCCACCATGACAATGAACCTCCCATTCCGTTTCTGCCGTCCGCACGACCACAACGTCTTCACCACGCCAAGAGCCAAATACGATTCGATCAATCGGAGCCGATGATGCCGACATCCCATTTACCGCAGTGAAGGCATGATCTATCGCCGTGGCATGATCAATTCGTGAACACGACAGGTGCACGGATGCAACAGCTCCGCGCCCTGGAGCGGTCAGGCGCGAGGCGGTGATATCAGGCTGTTTTGTTGTCACGACATGCCGGATGCAAAAAGTTTGACTGTTGTTACGATCATCGATCAACGGAAGATCATCACGATTCTATTGCAGAGCGAAGTTGTAAAACAGCACGTCTGCGATTTTGTGATCAGCTTCCGGAAACACGATTTGCGAGAAGCGTTCAGAAATTCCTTTCCAAGCTTGTATTGGCTTGCCCTGCGCCGAACGTCTTCGGGTGATTCTGGAGACCGGTAACATATCAGCCAGCTACTGAGCGCAACGGAATGAACATCGCTAAGCTGCCGAGTTAGATTCCCCGGTGTTGAATTAGCACGTAGATGAAAGTCACTGCGCAGGAACGGTGTCACTCGTTGGTCGGTATAACGAACGACAATTGAATCTTCACCAAATGGGACAGACTCGGAAACCCGACTCCGATCGACCCGGCCCGATGCAGCAACTGCGATCTCAGAGTGACAGTAGTGGCGATTGACTTCGGGTCACAGCACGCTTTACCACATGATCCGTGCGTAGTACTCTGAGCGTTCGCAAAAAAAAAAAAAAAAACGGGGTCGACCTGAAGCTGACCCCGTTTCATTTTCAATTTTTCAGCTGAGCTCTGATCAGCTGGCATCGTCATCAGCAGCAGCAACCGCAATTGCCGCGATACCACCGGCAACCAGACCCAGACCCACCAGTTGAGCTGGAGTCATACCGAACAGCAGGCCGTTGTCATTGGCGCGAACAACGAAGTTCGGATCATTAATAACGGAAAACTGTTTGAGTGACTTCGGAGGAGCTGTGCCTTGGGCCCAAAGGCGTGCACCGTAATTAGCCTGGCCAACCAGGACAACACAGACGCCGCCCTTGAGTCCGGCGAGTTTGAACTGACCTTTGTTATTCGTCCTGGCCGATTTCTTGCCGGATTTCGTGGAAATCTCAACAGGCGTATCCACTACCGGGCGACCGTGAATGTCCAGCACACGGCCATGAACTTCACCGTTCCGGCCCAACTCAACATTCCGTAGTTTTGGCTTGGCATGAGCCTGCGCAGGAGAACCAGCAATGACGTTTACGGGCATCACGAATAGGACTGCCATAAAAAAGGCAATCGCTTCTTTGTAGAAGAAATGCATCTGTGTGCCTTTCGCGCAACTTGAATATTGCCTGAGTATGAGACGTCGGTACCTATGAGCATTGCAGTATCAGCATCTTCATCGCATTCCGACAAGAGAGATAATGACTGCTATCGACGGAGTTCCCGGGGAATTTCAAGACAGCACGACTAAGAGGCGCAGAAATGGCCGGTTCGATAGTGCTTTGTTCCAGCTATACCAAAGCAGGTAGCCGCAGTCCCAATTCATGAGCAGTTCGGCTTGTAGGGTCTCGGAGTTCTCCTCCGTCGCCCCTAAACCCAACATAACTACGGGCGAAACGCGGTAAATTTGGAACCGGCCACATTTCGGTACATGCCAGGCAGTGCCTTGCTGCGTTCATGTCGCAAAAGCGACCATCAAACTCGCAGCCCCCCAATCACCCAAGCTCATTCTGATTGCAACTTGAACGATCAGCAGAAACTGCCGATTCGGCGCGTGGCAGTGCCGGGAAACCTCTGAACAGCACGATGTCAGGCAAAAAAGGCATGAACCAGCCCATAAATGGGGGTTGCTGCCGAGAAGCATTCTGCGATATCAACCCGCATCGACTCTTCCTTCTCTCTCATCTCACTCAATTGGAAGAGCCTCGACATTGCCGGTAATGAACGACCGGTATTGCCATTGCAGACATCTGTAAACTGAAAGCGCTGCACTGTGATTCTCCGCCTTTCCACAACTCCCCATACGATTGCAATCATCCTTAACTTCGCTTGCCTGTTTCTCACCGGTTGCGTCCAGGGCACCTATTCCGTCAATTCGCTGCCAAAACAGTATGCGGCGCGACCGACTTCTGATTTTTCGTCCCTCAATCTAACGGCATACGCTCGTCCTATCCCCAGTGAGCACGAAATTCGCAACGGCGATCGGCTCGAACTGGCCTTAAACACCGGCGTCGGCGGTAAAGAAGCAACAGAAGAGTGGACGGTTGGAGTCGATGACGACGGCAATGCCAATCTGCCGAACATTGGCCCAATTCAGCTGGTGGGCCTGACACCGACTCAGGCAGAGCGCACCATTGTTCAGCAGAGTGTTGCCAGAGACGTCTATCTGACTCCCGCTGTGACGATGAAGATGCAGGAACGAAGGAAGAACGCCATCGTCGTGACTGGCGCAATCCAGACACCTGGGCAGCTGCAGTTTCTCGAACCCACATTAACTATGGCCGATGTCATCGTTCGCTCTGGTGGTCTAACGAACACAGCAACCGGAACGATCACAATCAACAAGGCAAGTTCCGTCTGGGACAGTGGAGATCAACTCAACACCGTGAGTCACACCACAGAACACGGCGACTCACTCAATATCAATCTCGCAACCACATCAGCAGCTGAGCTTGCTGCACTGCAAGTAACGGCTGGTGCTACGGTCATGTTTGAAGAGGCTCCTGCACGGACGGTTCGCGTCATTGGAGTCATCGGTGACAAATTCATCGATGTCCCTCCAGGCCGAAACCTTCGTCTGCTGGATGCTCTTGCATTGGCTGGCGGCCAGACGTATTCGCACTGGATTTCAAATCGCGTTGACGTCATTCGACGTATCCCTGACAAGAATGAAACGATTCGAATCCGTACCACAATCCGTGCCGCCAAGAAAAACAACATAGACAACATTTTGTTGTCACCGAATGACATCGTGAGTGTGGAAGAAAACCTTGCAACATTCGCTTTGTCGACATTGGGGGGCCTTTCCGGCATGTCAATGGCGGCACGCACCGTAACGCTTCCGTAGCAAATCGACCACATTCTCATTCTCAGACAACAGACCAACCGGACTCAGCGAAAACGTGGACAACGAACTCTACAGCCTCGAACAGTCTGACACGACATCTGCCCAGCAAACCCTGCAGATGGTGCTGCGATTTCTTCGTTTGGTGTTGCGCCACCGGCTGATTGTGATTGGATTCGTTGCCGCTGCCGTATTCATCGGTTTCGTGAAATACAAGCGGACCCCCAGCAGCTACCAGGCATCAGCAAAAATGATGATCCGTAATGTCATCTACTCGAATACAGACAAAGAACAGGCTCTCGCAATGAGTGGCCTGTTAGCGAGTTACAAACAAGTACTGCTTGGTGACACAGTCCTCACTGAAGCCGCCAAATCGCTGAAAACATTGCCGCCGGAACTTCAGGGAGAAGCATCCACACACTGGCCCGCAATACTGCGAGATATGCTTAGTATCTCGTTCAATCCTCAGGAAAACATCGTTGAGATCAGTTGCCATTCGCGTGACCCTGAATCAACAGCAAACATTATCAATGAGATCAAAGCGGCATCTGAGAATTTCTTCAAAGACGACCGAAACAATATCGCCAGACAACACATGGAACAACTGGAGAGTGAAAGCAAAGACGTTATTCAGCGACTGGCAGTGCGGCGGACAGAACTTAACACTGCTCGCCAAGCATGTGGAGATATTAGCAGTTTCAATAGCTCGGACGAATCCCATCCGATCGTCAAGCGCGTGAGTGATCTTAGCAGTCAACTCACAGAATCCAGCAGCCAGCGAGTCGAATTGGAGTCAATGCTGACTTCTATTCAGAACCTGGCGGCAGCGGGGCAGGATCTGTCGCAGGTCATCCCGTTTCTGGAGAAGCTGCTGGGAACAGATGCCATTCAGCGAATCCCTGGGGTTCATGGCGTCTCCCAAGCAATGATCGACGAGATGGAAGCATCGCTTTACACTCTGGAATCAGAACTCCTGGCACTGCAGCAGAACTTTGGGAAACGTCATCCCGAGATCAGACGACGCATGGTGAAAAGGGAGGAATTGCAGCGACGTCTAAAATTCGCTCACCAGACAAATAAGAACAGGTTTGCGGGCGGCATTCGAGATCCCCAGATCGCTCAATGGATGTACAATACCATTTGGGCAGAACACAGCCGCATTTCACAGCATCAAAATCTTTTACAGATCGAATACCAGCGTGCTGAAGAAGCTGCCCTGGCACTCAACGACCAACTGGCAATCGTTCGAATGGCAGAACGGGATGTTGAGACTCTCCAGGAACAACATTCGTTTCTGCTGAATAAGCTAAGCAACATCGTCATTAGCCAGGACGACGCGGGAATTTCAGTCGCAGCACTCAATCAACCGATGGTACCAGACGATCCGGTTGCCCCCGTGCTTACGAGGACTCTGGGAATCAGTATTGTCCTGGGACTCTGTGCATCACTGGCACTGATCTATGTCATCGACCTTATTGATGACCGACTTCGATCACCAGAAGATGTCCAGAATCAGCTTTCACTGCCAATTCTGGGAGTCATTCGACCGTTACCGGAAGACCACACAGCAGAACATCACATCTACGTTCATCACAACCCACTCAGCGTTCAGACGGAGTGCTTTCGGACGATCCGCACCTCCATTTCACTGTCTGATTCAGAAACACGTTGTCTCGCAATCACCAGTAGCGAACAGGGTGAAGGGAAAACGACACTCACTTGCAATCTGGCAACCACGTTTGCTCAAACCGGCAGCCGAACACTGCTGATCGATGCGGACATGCGGCGACCCGGCCTATCGAAACTGCTGGACATCCGCGGACACGGCGGGCTCTCAGAAATCCTGCGAAGCAACGACAATGTCGCTGAAATGTGTATCGAACGGACGGTTCCGACGGAAGTACCAGGCCTCGAGGTTTTGCCTTGCGGTCCACGCATGATGAATGCCGGCGTTCTGCTTTCAATGCCGTCACTCGCTGGCATCCTCGACTGGGCAGTGGCTGAATATGACCAGGTCCTCATCGATTGTCCTCCAACATTGCCGGTGAGTGATGCAACAATCGTCGGTAACTATGTGGATGGAATGCTGTTTCTTCTCAACTCGGAAAAGACTCATCGACGTAGTGCCATTCGAGCTGTCGACCGACTGCGATCAGTTGGAATGAATATTATTGGAGTCGTCACTAACAGAGTCAGTGAAGACCATTCAAGCGCCTACGGATATAGTTACGGGTATGAATACGGCCACGAATATACTTACGGCCACGATGAACAGGACGAAGTAGAAACCATGGACGAAGCAGTCGACACGGCTGTTGCCGGGAAACCCTATGTACGTCCTGAGTCCCCTCAGAAACCATACTCACTGTTGTCTGACTCTTCCGACACACCACCAGACAATTCTGAACGAAGGGCAGCCTAACGGATGACTGTCCCTACCACTACAATGCCAGGACTCCACCGTTGTCGCAACAGGAATTCAACTGCGACAATCGGAACCGAAACTCTTCTGCCACGGACCCTGCAAAGGTTCAGCGATGCAGGGATCGCCGTCTGCGTACTGGCAGTTCCACTGACAATGGCCGGCATCCGCGAATACGGCATTGCACTTTTCATGCTGTGCAGTTTCGTCATCGGAATCACCTGGGCCGCACAACAACTGCTGTCGCCAACATCGAACACACCCATCGCTGCTGCAGCAGCAATCGCCAGCCTTTCAATCGGACTGGTCTGGCTACAGATTCAACCACTCTCAACTCAGCTGCTGGCAGACCTGTCACCGTTTCATTCGAAGTACCTCACACTTGAAGCAGAAACACAGGGGCAACTTCTGGAGTCTGGTGGATGGAACCAAATCTCCATGACTCCGGAAGCCACGCGTTCTGGCCTGGTCCTGTTGATTGCTTATGTCATCTTTTTTCTGACACTGACACAACGTTTGCGAACTCAAAAGGATGTCGACCGACTCATTAAACTGGTTGGGATTTCCGCCACGGTGATGGCTACGATTGGTATCGCTCAACTTCTGATCGGCGACGATAAATTTCTATGGATCATCGATCACCCGTCTCGTACGGCCGCCTGGCCGGCAAAAGGAACGTTCACTAACCAGAACCATTTTGCCCACTTCCTCGCTCTGGGAATTGGTCCACTGGTCTGGTGGTGGAAATCCCTGGAATCCTCGAATCAACCTAATACTCCGAAAACCCCGTTGCAGTCTCTATCCAGGCAAAGCTCAAACGATTCTCAACGGCCAACGACCAGGAGACAACACTCAACAGGCAGATCGAATACTTTGCAGACAGACAGTTCCGGGTGGAGACTGACAATAGGAAGCTGCACAGCTGCACTCGCCCTTGGCACAATCTGCAGTATGTCACGAGGTGGAATTGCAGCCTTTATGGTTGCCTCCGCCGTTGCCATAATTGTACTGGGAACCAGCTGGAAATCAGCTCTTCAGCTGCTGGGGCCCCTGGCGCTTTTTATTGTTGCTTCAGTATTGGCATTTGGAACCGAAGAACTCACGAGTCGCTGGAATCAACTGACACAGTGTCAATCTGTTGACGACCTGTCCCATGGACGCTGGGCACTCTGGACAGCTCTGTCTCACGCAATCATGGAATTTTGGCCGGCCGGCTCCGGCGTGGGTAGCCACGCCGATGTGTATCCAATCTGGATGTCCGAACAGTTTGATGTGCGGTTTTCACACGCTGAATCAGGATATCTCCAGGTGCTATTGGAAACCGGATTACCTGGTTTCGCTCTTCTGATTTCGGGCATCGTCCTGTGTGGCTGGTGGTGTCTCAGTGGCTGGATTCAGGGAAACGGACTACAACGCCGGAGAATCATTGCTCTATCGGCGGGCCTGCTGGCGAGCATTCTTCATTCGACAGTCGATTTTGTCTGGTACATCCCTGGCTGCATGATTCTGACACTGGTGATTATCGCCTGCGTCTGCCGCAGCAGCCAGCTTACTCGTCCTGCAAAGGCAAAAGACCATCCTCGATCCACCAGATATGCAACAGTGTTCGCTGGTATTCTGCTGGTATCCATTCTCCCGGTTGGCCAACTGTTTGCAGATACCATACAGAGGGATTTGAAGTCTCTGCCTTACTGGCAATCCTACCACAAAGACATAAGAACGATCGCAAAGGAGCCCAGCGCAGAGAAAGTTTATTTGCTCAACCAACAGCTGGACACAATGATTGGCAACCTTGAACAATGCACAATTGCCGATCCGTTTCATCACCATGCCTGCTCGGCACTGTCACCGCTGTACCTGCAGCGTTTCGAACAACGCAGCATGGCCAGCAACAATCAAATGGCGCTTCAGGATGTGCGTGATACCGTCCGCCAGGCTAATTTCGCAACCGGTGAGGAACTCCACGATTGGCTCACACGAGCCCTCGGCGAAAACCTTAAAGACCTGTACCGCGCTGTCCACACGGCACGACACGCTCTTCGAGAGCGGCCATTACGAAGTGAAGCGTATATCGTCCTGTCGGAAACCGCATTTTTGACAGGACTTTCTCCTACCGAAATCAAAGCCGTCATCAATCAGGCCGTTCGGCTAAGACCATATGACCCAAATTTACTATACGCTGCAGGCTTATTGGCGGATGAGTCCGGCGACAGTGAATCAGCATGGCAGATGTGGCGGCACGCTGCAGCTCTTGATTCAGTCATTACGCAACAGTTGGTGCACCGCTTTGTTGACAGGATTCCCACTAATCAACTGCTGAATCAACTCAAACCAGTCAGGCAGATGTACTGGACACTTTATGTCGCCTATGGCGAGGCAGAACGGCCTGAGGCCCAAAAAGAAATCGCTGTTCATTTTGCTGACGGAAATCGCGAAGCACTGCTAAATGAAGAATCCGGTATAGCGAGTGACTGGAAAAAATACGCCAGACTCCTGATAGCCGCAAGCGACAACGTCAACGCCATTTCATGTCTCAGACGTACCGTAAAGATTCAACCTGAAGACCTGTCAACTCGGCGACTTCTCGCGGAAACACTGATTGCCGAAAAGAGGTTTGAAGAAGCTCACAGCCAACTCAGCAAGCTGCACAAACGACTTCCTGACAACAAACGAATTATCAATCTACTGGCGGAAACTGAATCCCAACTGGCCCACGCAAATTGAAAGAACATTATGCTCACA
>Ga0315315_10003945_pt1 | contig 13688 bp, 15 predicted proteins | sample M140m3416metaG_FD_203699 | JGI IMG/M metagenome (GOLD analysis project Ga0315315, IMG submission 203699) | Ammonia-oxidizing marine archaeal communities from Monterey Bay, California, United States - M1 40m 3416 | ecosystem: Environmental > Aquatic > Marine > Intertidal zone | place: USA...
CTGCTACAATAACATTTTCAATTGAAGGACCCCCTGAACCCATAACAATACCAGTTTTAAAATTGCTAACATCACTCTCTTCTAAACCTGAGTCCTCAATTGCTTCTTTCATTGCAATATAATTATAGGCAGATCCTGAACCCATAAACCTAATTATTTTTCTATCTATATGATCTTCTAATTTAATATTTGGCTTACCATGAATATGGCATTTGAGATTATGTTCTTTATATTCTTCAGCATATGAAATTCCTGATTTTGAATTGACTAATGATTGATAAACTTCTTCTTGGTTATTCCCAAGACAAGATACGATGCCTAGACCTGTAATTACCACTCTTCTCATGATTTAAATAATCCTACTTTTAAATTTTCAGCTTTATAAATTATTTTACCATCCGCACTTAAAATACCATTAGCTAATCCTACAGCTGTTCCTTCTTTTTTTAAAATTCTTTTTATATTTATTTCGTATGTAGCCATTTTTACGGTTTTTAAAACTTCACCAGTAAATTTAACAGAATTTACTCCTAGCGCTCTTCCTTTTCCAGGTTCACCTGTCCATCCTAAAAAGAAACCAACCAGTTGCCACATTGCATCCAACCCAAGGCAACCAGGCATAACTGGGTCTTTCTTAAAATGACAATTAAAAAACCATAAATCATCCTTGATATCAAGTTCAGCTTTTATATATCCTTTTTTAAATTCCCCTGAATTTTGCTCAATTTTTGTAATTCTGTCAAACATTAGCATGGGAGGAAGAGGAAGTTTTGCATTTCCTTCACCAAATAAATTACCATTTCCGCATGAAATTAATTCTTCATAGCTAAAACTATTTTTTTGCATAATTAAAAATAACTTTTACTTGATTTATCAATTTAATCATATATATTTAGTTTAGAATGATTATAAGTTATTATATTAAAAATAAGCAAAATGGATAAAAAAAAAGACTTGGCAGATAAATTACGTAGTTCCGGTTTAAGACCGACTAAACAAAGACTTAGACTAGCTGAATGTTTATTTAATAGATCTAAAACTTTTCATTTTACAGTTGAAAATTTGGATAAAATTATAAATAAAAAAGGTGAAGAAAAAAAAATTGCTCTTGCAACCATCTATAATACGGTACACGCATTCCAAAAAGCAGGACACTTAAAAGAAATTTTATTAAAGGAAGGCAAAAATTATTTTGACACAAATACAAGCTCTCACTATCATTTTTATGATGAGGCTAACAGTGAGTTAATAGATATCGAAGAAAACAACATTGAATTAAAAAAAATTCCCGCTCCTCCTAAAGGAAAATCTATAAAAAATGTTAATATAATTTTTAACATTGATAATGATACTCAAAATCAGTAGTTTATAATCATTCTAAACTACTTGACTTCTAGTTTAGAATCGTTATATAAATACTTATAAACTAAAGGAGTAAACATGGCACTTAAAGGTTCAAAAACAGAAGAAAACTTAAAAGCTGCTTTCGCAGGAGAAAGTCAAGCTAACCGAAGATATCTTTACTTTGCACAAAAAGCAGACGTAGAAGGATATAATGATGTTGCATCAGTGTTTAGATCAACAGCTGAAGGTGAAACAGGTCATGCACATGGTCACTTAGAGTATTTAGAAGAAGTAGGAGACCCAGCAACTGGTAAACCAATCGGTGAAACAAAAGCAAATCTAGAGTCGGCAGTAGCAGGAGAAACTCATGAATACACAGACATGTATCCTGGTATGGCTAAAACTGCTAGAGATGAAGGTTTTGAAGAAATAGCGGACTGGTTCGAAACGCTTGCAAAGGCAGAAAAATCACATGCAGGTAAATTTCAAAAAACTTTAGAGTCAATTAAATAATCTAAACTATTTTATGGTGGAGCTAATCTCCACCATACAAACACATTACTTTATGGCAAAAGAAGGAAGTACAGAAGCACCTATAAGACATCCTTTAAATTTCAATCACCCAGATTTTTTGGATCCAAAAAAATTAGATGATGAAATGAGAAGAGCTTTTGACATTTGTCATGGGTGTAGAAGATGTTTTAATCTTTGTGATTCTTTTCCTAAATTATTTGATTTAATAGATGAATCAGAAAATGAGGATGTTGAAAGTTTGAAAAGTGAGCAGTTTGAACCTGTTGTAGACGCATGCACTCTTTGTGATATGTGTTTCATGACCAAGTGCCCTTATGTTCCTCCACATGAATTTAATTTAGATTTTCCACATTTAATGCTTCGATACAGAACAGCCCAAAAAAAACAAAATAAGCTTTCCAAAATTCCATATTTGTTAGCCCAGGTAGATAAAAATGGAAAAATAGGAGTTTTATTCTCTAAACTAATAAACTGGATAACTGATATTAAAAATACTTTATTTAGGAAAATTTTGGGTACAATAGCAAATATAGATAAAAGAGTAGAATTACCAAAATATAACTCCGAGACATTCTCAAATTATTTTAAAAATAATGCAAAAAAAATTAGTGTAGAAAGAGACTTAGGTAGAAAAGTAGTTATTTATTCAACATGTTTCGTGAATTTTAATAAAAAAAAAACAGGTGTGGCAGCGCTAAAAGTCTTAAAGAAAAATGGAGTAGAGGTAGAGCACGCTTATCCAGGTTGTTGTGGAATGCCATTCTTAGAACAAGCAGATTTACCAAAAGTTGTTGACCAAGCAAAAAAAGTTTCTACAGATCTAATTAAATGGATAGACAAAGGTTATGAAGTTGTAACATTAACAGCTAGTTGCGGCTTAATGTTAAAATTTGAATGGCCCTTATTACTTCCAGATAATAACTCAATAAAAAAATTGTCAAAACATGTTTTTGATATAGATGAGTATGTAGTAGATATTGCAAATAAAGAGGGATTAGCATCAGGTTTACAAGAAATTGATGGAGGAGTTACAGTTCACAACGCCTGTCATGCTAGAGCACAAAATATGGGAATCAAAGCTAGAGACATGTTGAAGAACATACCTAATTTAAAATTAGATGTTGTTGAAAGGTGTGCTGGCCATGGAGGAACATTTGGAGTGATGAAAGGTACCTATGATCTTGCGAATAAAGTGGGAAGGCCAACAGTACGACAAATAGATAATAAAAAAAATAAATATATGGCTTCTGATTGTCCGCTAGCTGGTAAACATTTAAATCAGCTTTCTAAAGATACAGAGATAAAACATGATGAGGCATTACATCCTATAGAAATTATGGCTAAGGCTTATAGATTGTGATCATGAATAAACAATTAAAAGAAGTTACCAAAGATGATCTAATACCCGCCGAAGAATATGCAAAAAATAGAAAAGCATATAGGAAGGAAATAGTTTCTTATAAGAAGAACAGAAGAGTTTCCTTAGGACCTTATGCAAACTTTTATTTTGAGTCTTACGAAACAATGAAGGCTCAAATTCAAGAAATGTTACATATTGAAAAAGGAGGAGATGAACAGTTAAAAGATGAACTAGCTGCCTACAACCCATTAATACCAAAAGGAAAAGAGTTGGTAGCTACTTTAATGTTTGAAATAGACAACCCATTGAGTAGAACAGAATTTTTAAACAAAGTAGGAGGTATCGAAGAAAAAGTATTTTTGAAAATTGGAAATGAAAAAATTAAATCTACGCCAGAACAAGATGTAGATAGAACCTCTGCTGAGGGAAAAGCTTCATCAGTTCAATTTATCCATTTTGAATTTACAGATGAACAGGTTAAAAAATTTAAAGATTTATCAAATGAGGTAATTATTGGTGTGGAACATGAGATGTATTCACATACAGTGAAATTAAACGAAAATAATAAAAAAGCTTTAGCTTTAGATTTTAGTTAAAATAAGCCCCATAAGTTTTCATTTTTAACCCAGCCTTTAAAATCACCAGAACTTGCTTTACACCAAGTATCTCCACATTTATTTATTTTTACTAATCTACCTTCTTTTAGAATTACAATTGGTTTTGAATAAACTGTTGCATTTTTAAACATTATTAAATCACCACCTATAACGATAGCAGCTTTTTTTTTTGATAATTGTGAAATATGTATCCATCCAGAGTTATTTTCATGGTCTCTAATTTTTCTAAAATTATCTGAACTATCTTGTATCAGAACTGGCAAAAAAATTTTTCTATAAAAAAGTTTAATTGGATAGTCAAACGACGGACCTTGACGAAGATTTACTTTTTCGTTTCTGAGAGTTCTAAAGTACTCATCTTTAGCAAGACAATATTCCGATAAATTTAAAATTAAAAAAATATATATAATTATTTTTTGCATCTGTTTACACATTTTGAATTTAAGCCAATTTTAACTTTTCTAAGTGAAGATTTTAAGGAATTAAATATAAGGATATTATTACTTAAATCATCTTTAAGCCCAAGACTGGTTTTTAAAACTTCATTAGCTTGAAGAGAGCCCATTACACCGGCAACAGGAGAAAAAATACCTTCTGATCCACAATTATTTTCTTGTAAAGGTTTTGAGGGCATAAAACATCTAAAACAGGGTCCTTTTTTCTTAAAATTAAACTTAAAAAGTTGACCATCAAATTTACTTATTGCTGCTGCAATTAAAATTTTTTTACTTGTTTTACATACATCATTTATTAGAAAACGAGTGTTAAAATTATCAGTTCCATCACAAATAATTTCATAATTTTTAAAAATTTTCTTTATGTTATTTTTTTCAATCTTATTCTTAAAAGTTTTGATTTTTATTTTTTTAAAAATTTTAACTATCTTTTTTTTTGCTTGAATAACTTTAAATTTTCCAATGTCGGAATGTTGAAAAAGAGTTTGTCTGTTAAGATTCCCGATCTCCACTTTATCATGATCGATTATTCCTATATTATTTATACCAGCAGAAGCTAAATATGTGAGAAGTGGACAGCCCAAGCCTCCCATTCCAATTATTAAAACTTTTGAATTTTTTATTTTTTTTTGTCCAGCAATACCGATTTTTTTTATAATAATTTGTTTTTCAAATTGTTTAAAATCTTTCAGGTTTAGTTCCATTAAATTTATTTAGTGCCTGTTGAACCAAATCCGCCAATACCACGTTTAGTTTCTTCTAAAGTTTCTACTTCTTTCAAGGAAGCTTTTATTATAGGACAAAGTACCATTTGTGCAACTCTTGAACCATTTTCAACTTTAAATGTTTTATCTCCTAAATTAATTAATATCACTTTCAACTCCCCTCGATAATCTGAGTCTATTGTTCCAGGTGTATTTAAAACAGATAATTGATTTTTTGCTGCCAATCCTGATCTCGGTCTAATTTGTATTTCAAAGTTTTTAGGTATTGATACTGCCAAACCGGTAGGAATTATTGCTGATTTTCCAGGCTTAATATCAACATTTTTTTCAATATTTGCTGATAAATCCATTCCTGAGGATCCATCGGTCTCATATTTAGGTAAAGGAACATTTTTAGACAATCTTTTAATTAATATTTTTGTCATCAATTAATAATTTATTAAGTAAAATTTCTGCAATTTTTTTTGCTATAAAACTTTTTTTATTTTTAGGGATAATTTGTACGTTACCCTTTTTATCTATTATTGAAATTTTGTTATAATCTGAGTTAAATCCTATATCTTTTTGAGATACATCATTTGCAAACAGTAGATCGCAATGTTTTTTTTTTATTTTGTTAATTGAGTTTTTTATAAGGTTTTCTGTTTCAGCAGCAAATCCGGCAACAAGTCGAGGTCTATGTTTATTATTTTTTGATATAAATTCTAAAATATCATTATTCTCAATAAAATTTATAGATTTAAAATTTATATTTTCCTTTTTAATTTTATTTTTGCTTATTTTTTGTGTCTTAAAATCTGTAACTGCGGCGGCGCATACTGCTAAATCTACAGGAAGTGATCTTTTTACTTCGTTGAACATTTGATCAGCTGAAGTAATTTTTTTAATTTTAATACCTTTAGGAGAAATTAAATTAGACGGACCAGATATTAGTGTGGTTTTAATACCCAATTTGTTCAATGCAACAGCAATTTCATATCCTTGTTTTCCACTTGACTCATTTGAAATATATCTAATTGGGTCAATATATTCTCGTGTAGGTCCAGTTGTAACTATAGCTTTCCAATTTTTAGCTTTAACTAAGTCTTTTCTATAAAAATAATCTTTAATGAAGGTATATATTTGTCGTGGACTAGACATTTTTCCCTCACCAAACTCACCGCAAGCCATTTCACCTTTTTCTGGACCTAAGAATAAATATCCAAAATCCTGTAAAATTTTAAGATTAGTTTGAGTTGCTTTATGAATCCACATTCTAACATTCATTGCTGGGATTAATAAAATATCTTTGTTGGATGCTAGCAAGACTGTAGTAGCCAAATCTTCAGCTTTACCTAAAGATAGTTTGCTCATAAAATTAGCAGTTGTTGGTAAAACAATAATTAAATCAGCCCACCTAGATAATTCAATATGGTTTATCTCGGCTTCTGAGTTTTTATCAAACAAATCTTCGTAAGTTTTGCTTTTTGTTAAAGTAGTTAATGATAGTGGAGTTACAAATTCTTTGCCACTTTTAGTAAGAATAGTTTTGACCTCTATATTTTCCTTTCTTAATAATCTGATAAGATCCAGTGATTTGTACGCTGCGATGCCACCTCCAACGATAACTAATATTTTTTTATTTTTGAGCATCATTTATCTAGATTAAAATACTAATAGACATATAATTACAATACTAAAAAAACCAATAATAATATTATTTCTAAAATTTTTAAGCTTCATTTGTTCTATTTCTAAACTTTTATTATTGCTAATACCTAGGTTCAATTTTCCTTCAGCCATTAATCTTAAAGCATAATCTGCTCTATCCATTAACTGAGGAAAATCTGGAATCCTTTTGATAATTTCTGCTGATGTATTCAAAGCTTTATCAATTGTAGTTTTCGGACTTTTCACATTTTTTAGCCAACCCTCTAGCACGGGTCTGGAGACTTCCCAAATATTGGTTTCAGGAAATAATTTTCTTGCAACTCCTTCAACAACAACCATATTTTTTTGTAACAACAATAATGATGGTTGTGTGACCATATTAAACTTTTCTGTAATTTCAAATAGTTGAGCTAATAGATTACCACCAGAAATGTCCTTTATAGATTGACCAAATATTGGCTCCCCCACTGATCTTAAAGCTTGAGCAAATTCATCTTTTGAAGCGTCTCGAGGCACTAGACCAGCTTGTAAATGAACTTCTGCAACCTTAGCATAGTCTCTTTTAATAAATCCGTATAAAATTTCAGCTAAGAATTTTCTATTATTTTTATCCAACCTTCCCATAATTCCAAAGTCTACTGGAATAATATTACCTTTACCATCTACAAACAAATTTCCTTGATGCATATCCCCATGAAAAAAACCATCACGAACAGCTTGTTTTAGAAAATGTTGAATTAAATTTTCTGCTAATTTTTTTAAGTCGATACCTAGATTTCTGAGTTTATCATGTTCTCTTATTGAAACGCCTTCAACTTTATCTAAAGTTAATATTTTTTTTGTAGTGTAGTTCCAATAAATCTTTGGAACATTGAATCCACTATCTTTTTGTGTGTTTTCAAATAATTCATTAGCAGCAGCAGCCTCAAATCTTAAATCCATTTCAATATTTGTTATTTCTCGCAACAGATGAACTACTTCAACAAATTTTAGCCTTTTAGCTTTTGAAATTGTATTTTCAACTATGTATGCAAATAACATTAAAGCATCTAGTTCTTCGTTAAATAATTTTTCTATATTTGGTCTTAAAATTTTAATTGCTACTGCTTTTTCTTGGTTTTCGTTTTTGATTTTTGCGATATGAACTTGCGCTATAGAAGCTGCAGCTATTGGTTCACTAATATCAATAATATTATTATATTGTTTTTCACCAATTTCTTTTTTTATCATTTTTTTTGCTTCATAAAGATCAAATGCAGGTACTTTATCTTGAAGTTTTTCTAAATCTTTAGCCATTGACTCACCAATTATATCTGGCCTTGTAGCTAAAAATTGTCCAAGTTTTATAAAGGTAGTTCCCATTCCTTGAAGAGCTAAACAAAGTTTCTCTCCTGGTTTTTTTTGATCATTTAGGTGACTATCGTTTGAACCAATAGAAATTAAATTAAAAAATAAGTTAATAGACAGAGGTATTTCATGAACTTGATTAATAGTATGAATAGCTCCAGAAGTTGAAAGTTTTCTAGCTATTTGAAATAATTTAAAAACCCTTTTAAACATTTATATTTTCCATCCAGAATGTATAGCTGAAATACCGTTAGAAAGGTTTCGATATTGTAATTTAGAAAAACCGTTATTGGCCATCAATTTTATTAGTTGATTTTGACTGTAAAATTTATCTATACTATTAATTAAGTATTCATATGGCTGCGATGAACCAACAACATACTTTCCAATTAAAGGTATAGTTTTTGAATATTGTTTATAAAAAAATTTTAACATTTCATTGTCAATTTTAGAAAATTCTAAACACATAAAACGACCTCCAGGTTTTAAAACTCTAAATGCCTCAGATAAAGTCTTATTAATATTAGTAACATTTCTTATTCCATAACTAATTGAATAAAAATCAAAAGTATTATCCTTAACTGGTAATTTTTCTGCATACGCTTGAATCCATTTAATATTACCAAATTTCTTTAAATTAGTCTTTCCCTCCTTAAACATTTCAGTATTAGGTTCCACACAGATAATTTCAGAGGAATTGTTATTTTTATATGAAAATAATTTTGCTATATCACCAGTTCCTGAGGCAACATCAATTAATTTTGAGTTAGAACTGGGATTCATCCAATCAATAAATTTTTCTTTCCAAATTCTATGAATTCCAAAAGAGATGATATCATTCATCAGATCATATTTTTTATATACTTTAGAAAATACTGAATTGACTAATTTTGATTTATCTAGAATAGTGTTTTTCATAAAAGAATTATATGCCAGAATTGCCAGAAGTTGAAGTTGTTAAAAGGTCCCTAAATAAAAAACTTCAAAATTTAATTATAAGAAAAGTAAAAATAAACGACAGTAAATTAAGGTATCATCTAGAAAAAAATAAAATAAGAAAAATTATTGGATTGAGATTTATAAAGATTAAAAGAAGGTCAAAATTTCTATTATTTATTTTTAATAAAAACATCACTATGTTGGCTCATCTTGGAATGACTGGAAAATTTTTTTTTGTTAATCAAAAAAATGTTAAATTCAAAACAAGTTTTTATTATGATATTAACAAAGAAAAAGATAGGAAGCATGACCATATAGTTTTCTTTTTAAACAATAAAAAAAAATTAATTTATAACGATGTAAGAAAGTTTGGGTTTATTAAGTTTATTAATAATAAAAATTTAAACAATAATTTACATTTAAATAAACTTGGACCTGAACCACTTGGAAAAGAATTTAATTATTTTTATTTCAAGAAATTTATTAAAGGAAGAAGTAGAATAATAAAAGAAATATTAATGGATCAAAAATTCGTTTCAGGTATAGGTAATATTTATGCGAACGAAATACTTTTTCTAAGTAAAATAAAACCATCCCGAAAAGTAAAAAACCTAAACAATTTAGAGTTAAAAAAGATCATAAAATTTTCAAAAAAAGTTTTAGAAAATGCCATTAAATTAGGAGGATCTTCTATAAAGGATTTTTCTAGTAGTAATGGAAAAAAAGGTTCATTTCAGCAGTTTTTTAACGTTTATGGAAAAAAAGGTGAGATCTGTTCTAACCCGGCTTGTAATGAAAAAATTATTAAAACATCAATTTCTAATAGAGCAACTTTTTTTTGCTTAAAATGCCAAAAATAATAAAGTTGACCCCATTAAGATGCCCATATATACAATTTAAAAATTATGCCTAATACAAAATCAGCCATTAGACGTGTGAGAAGAGTTAAAAAGCAAACTCAAATCAATAGAATAAGGAAAAGCAAATATAAAAATTCAGTTAAGCAAATGGAAATTCTATTAAAATCTAAAGATAAAGCAGAAGCAAAAAAATATTTTTCAAAATTTCAATCAATTCTAATGCAGGTTGCTAAATCTGGAACTATTAGCAAAAAAACTGCAGCCCGAAAAATTTCTAAAATTTCTAAAAAAATCTAATCTAAATAATCAATTCTAAGTTGATTAAAATGTTTTTAAAAATCTACATTTAGAATCCTTTAACAAAATGTAGAATCATAGTTTTTAAAGTTGTATAAAAATTTTTAATTCCATTAAAGCGATAGTCTTACAACCAAGATCAATTTATTTTTGATTTTTTTAAAAAAATTTCTTGCAAAAGTTTTTAAAAGGGCGTTTATAGAATTTCTTACTAATTATCTACATGGAAAATAATAAATTTAAAAAACAAAACGTTTATATTTCTGAAGAAGAAAAGACTATTGTTTGGGATGAAATACAAAGCTCATTTAAGAAAACATTTGGAAGTGAAATTTATAATAGCTGGTTGCAAAAAATTTCTTTGGTAAAAGAATATAATGACTATTTAGTTTTAGGCGTACCTACCCGATTTTTTAGGGATTGGATCGTATCAAGATATTTAGATAAAATTTTAGAGCAAGTTAAAACTTTTAAACTGAGCTTAAATAGAATTGAGTTTAAAATAATAGAGGAAAATAAACATAATCATGAAATTATTAAAGTAGATGAATTTAATAAGGTTACTGAAATAAAAGACTCAATTTTAAACTACAATAGACTTAACTCTAATTTAAATTTTACTAGCTTTATTCAAGGCAAAAGTAACGATATAGCGCTATCTTACTCAAAAAAGGTTTGTGAGGATATTTCCAGATATAACCCTTTATATATTTGCGGTGGGGTGGGTCTAGGCAAAACACACTTGCTTAATGCTATAGGTTTAGAACTGCAAAATGACAATAATGTCATGTTTATATCAGCAGAGCGATTTATGTATCATTTCATTAAGTCTATTAAAAAAAATGATATGGTAAACTTTAAGGATTTTTTTAGAAAATCTTCTGTTTTTATCATTGATGATATACAGTTTATTAGTGGTAAAGAAAGTCTTCAAGAAGAGTTTTTTCACACATTCAATAGTTTGATGGATAAGGGTTCTCAAATTATTATTTCTGCTGACAGAGCGCCAATCAAGCTAGATAGAGTTCAAGATAGAATTAAATCTAGATTGGCTGGTGGATTAGTTGTTGATATTGATTTGCCAGATTTAGAATTGAAAATAAAAATTATTAAGAAAAAAATAGAAGAAATTCAAAGTCAATTTAAAGAGAGTATAAATTTAAGTGAAGACGTTATTAATTATATTGCAAGTGAAAGCAAAACTAATATCAGAGAACTTATTGGGGTGCTTAACAGAGTGGTCGCGTTTAGCAGAGTTCATAATAAAGTTCTGTCAATAAGTGATTGTAAAAATATTTTAAAAGACGTGTTTAATCAAATTCGAGTAATAACAGTTGATAAAATACAAAACATTGTTTCAAATTATTTTAATATTGCCTTAAGCGAAATGCTCTCACAAAGAAGATCAAGACCATTGGCAAGGCCTAGACAAATAGCAATGTATTTAGCAAAAAAGATGACAACAAGATCATTGCCAGAAATTGGAAGAAGATTTGCTAATCGTGATCATACAACTGTCATTCATGCGGTTAAAACTATTACTCGACTTTCTGAGCAAGATGATGAAATGAAAAAAAATATAAGTCAGATAAAAAGTTTATTATTAGAGCAATAATTTAATGCAATTTGTAGTAAAAAGAGATATTTTATTAAAATCTTTAAATTTTGTACAAGGAGTTGTAGAAAAAAAAAATACTCTTCCAATCTTATCGAATGTTCTTCTTCAGCTTAAAGATAAAAAATTATCTATAGTTGCCACAGATTTAGATATAATTTTTTATGATGAAATTACTGATGTAAAAATAATTAGTGAAGGAAGCACTACAACTTCAGCAGCAATTCTTTTTGACATCTTAAGAAAAATTTCATCTAATTCAGAGTTGAATTTTGTTTTAAATACTGAAAATAAATTAAGTCTTAAAAGTGAAAACTCAGATTTTAATCTTCTTTGTTTGCCCATTGATAACTTCCCTAGTTTTGCAGATGAGTTTGAAAGTCAGGAAATTCGGTTAAATAACGATAGATTTTTAAAGTTATTAAATAAAACTAAAATTTCAATATCAAATGATGATACTCGACATTATCTAAACGGTATTTTCCTTCATTTAACAGAAGCCCATGGTAGAAATTTTTTAACTGGAGTTGCTACAGATAGCCATAGATTGTCTTCAAGTAGTTTAGAGATAGAAAATATAAGCGATTTTAATTCAATAATTTTACCAAGAAAAACAGTCTATCAACTATGTTCTTTATTAACTGAAACAGCCGACCAATTAACAATGCAAATAAGTGAAAATAAAATTAAATTTACACTCGGTAATATAAAACTAATTTCTAAAGTAATTGATGGCAAATTTCCAGACTATAAGAAAGTTGTCCCAACCACTAATGACAAAATTTTGATTGTCTCTTCAAAAGATTTTATCAATTCTATTGAAAGAGTAGCTAGTGTCTCATTAGATAGAAAAGAAGGAGTGAAATTGGTTGTTAATAAAGATAATATTCAGTTATCGGTAAATAGCGCTAATTCCGGAGAGGGAAATGAAAAAATTAAAGCTAATTTTAACTCTGAAAAGCTTAATATAAGTTTCAATTCAAAATACTTAACAGATATAGCATCCGCGGTTGAGAACAAAAATTTGAAAATGAATTTAAAAGACTCTGTTTCACCTGTGTTAATCGAAGATGACACAGATAAAAACAGTTATTATGTCATAATGCCAATGAAAATCTAAATTATTCAATTTTTAGATTTTTTTTTATTTTTTGCTCTATTATTGTTGATACTAAATAGTTTTAGGTCATGATGGCCTTAAGTGGTTTCATATTGGCTTGAAAAAATGATATAAATAATTAATTCTTAATAAAAAATGTCAAAAAACTCTGAATTAAAGAACAAAGCATCTTATGGTGCGGAATCAATTAAAGTCTTAAAAGGACTTGATGCTGTGAGAAAAAGACCAGGAATGTACATCGGAGACACAGACGATGGTTCTGGATTGCATCACATGGTGTTTGAAGTAATAGATAACTCAATTGATGAAGCTCTAGCAGGCCATTGTAAAAATATAAGCGTATCGATTAATTCTGACAATACGATTACAGTTGAAGATGATGGAAGAGGCATTCCTGTAGATATGCATAAAGGTGAAAAAATGTCTGCTGCTGAGGTTATCATGACTCAATTGCACGCAGGTGGTAAGTTTGATCACGATTCATATAAAGTATCAGGTGGTTTACACGGCGTTGGCGTCTCTGTAGTTAATGCATTATCTGCAAAACTAGACTTAAATATTTTTAGAAATGGCAATGAATATGAAATTAAATTTGTGAATGGAAATTCACTTAAACCTTTGAAAAAAATTGGAAAAACAAAAAAAAATGGTACACGAATTACTTTTTTACCTTCAAAAGAAATATTTTCTTATACAAAATTTAGTGCATCAATTCTTGAAAAGAGAATTCGAGAGTTAGCTTTTCTAAATAAAGGTATAGGAATAAATTTAGTCGACAGCACCTCAAAGAAACCTAAAGAATATAACCATAAGTATGACGGGGGA
>Ga0315315_10003946_pt1 | contig 13687 bp, 10 predicted proteins | sample M140m3416metaG_FD_203699 | JGI IMG/M metagenome (GOLD analysis project Ga0315315, IMG submission 203699) | Ammonia-oxidizing marine archaeal communities from Monterey Bay, California, United States - M1 40m 3416 | ecosystem: Environmental > Aquatic > Marine > Intertidal zone | place: USA...
CTGGTGTAAATTACGTCAATGTTCGGGTATTTGCTTTCTATTAATGCCCCTAGTTTTAAGGCCATGGATAAACATACATGTTTTTCTTTTGAATGTTTCCCATGACATCCAGGATCTTTTCCACCATGTCCAGCATCGATCACAACAGTCTGAACGGCATTCTGCCCATATAGGAAATGGGTTTTATTGGTAAAAAGTAAAACCAGAACAATTAAAAGAGATGTTCTTACGTTTACACAATACATTGTGAAAATTGGTAGCTTTGTCTTTACGTTCTGCATACAAACAAATTTAGTTCACTCCTATTGAGCAAACTTCATTCCATACTATATTTTATACCCTTTGTTTTGTTAATAATACAAAATTCATTCACGGTTACCTGTCAGGTTGATACCCGGGATACCCTTTATGTAAAAGATTCTGACTTCAATGACATTATAAATTACTCGGCAAGAGACTCGATTTATACCGATGTTAAAAACAAGCTGGTGTTCTTATATGGTGGCGCTGAAGTTAATATGGGTGAGATTTTGTTAACTGCTGGTTTTATTGAAATAGATCTTAATAAAAACGAATTAAGTGCAAAATACATTTTGGATTCCGTTGGTGAACCTATGGAATATCCTGTATTCAAAGACGGACAACAAGAAATGGTCTGTCAAGAGATGCGTTACAACCTCAAAACCAAAAAAGGATTTATTCAGGAGCTAAATTTAAAGCAAGATGAGTTTTATTTTCAGATGGAAACCGCCAAAAAACATTCAAACGATGAAATTCATTTATTGAAGGGCAAGCTTACTACGTGTGATCAAAAAGAGCCACACTATCATTTTCAGCTTTCCAAAGGCGTCATTGTTCCCGAGGAAAGAATTGCTACTGGCCCTATGAATTTGTGGATCAACGGTATTCCTACCCCTTTGGGTTTACCATTTGCATTAATACCAAATCAAAAAGAACGTACTCATGGCTTACTTTTTCCGGAATTGGTTCCGATATCAGCTTATGGTTTTGGCTTTCAAAATCTTGGGTATTATTTTCCAATTAATGAAAGTTTTCAAACATCCGTCTATGCAAACTTATACAGTAGAGGGAGCTGGGGAATAAGGAATGATTTAGATTATGCCAAGAGGTATGCATATACAGGTAGATTGTCACTTGGGTTTCAACAATTTCGAACTGGATTTCCAGACAACCAAAGCCAAAATAAGGCAACAGTTGTTTGGTCTCATCGGAAAGCGCCTAAATCCAATCCTAGTTGGGCTTTTTCTTCAAACGTAAACTTTATTTCTGATAATCAATCCAAGAATAATCTTGATCCTATAAATCCAAGTTATTTTAATAATTCCTTTAATTCAGATATTAATTTGAATAAGAGCTTTCCTGGTCAACCTGTTAACATGGGTATGAAGATTTCGTTAAGACAAAATTCTTTAGCTGAGAGTATTTCATTAGTGAGTCCAATATTGACCGCAAATGTTACGCGTATATTTCCGTTTAAAAAGTTCATCAAAAGGTCGAATAATGAATTTAAGAAAATGATAGAGCGTCTGGGTTTCTCGTATAATTTTGACGGTCAAAATAGATCTAACTTTTCAGATTCGTTATTAAATCAAGGTGATTTTGCGCGTATTTCTGATCAGTTTATGTATGGAATGAAACAGTCAATGACCATCCAAACGACTGGGGGGGTGTTTAAAAACATTGTTAAAATAACACCGAGTGCTTTTTATGCAAGCAAATTAAATTTCCAAGAAATAACGAAGTCATATAATGTTGTTGAGAATAATACTCAAATTGACACCCTCAAGAAAGCTTCATTATCTCATGAGTTTAATTTGAATGTGAATGCCACGACCATGCTGTATTCTTATTTTGATTTTATAGGCAAGAAAAAAGCTAAAATGAGACATATTATGACACCTACGATAGGTTACAGGTATGTGCCCATGCTTAATCCACTAATTTCTGTTGATGCTGGAGTGAATCAATCAACCATTTCATATTCTAAATTTGAGAGGAGTCTTTATAATGTTGCGAATACTTCGGAGTCGTCCTTTTTGACCTTTGCAATCAACAACACCCTGGAGCTCAAGTTTAAATCAGACGAGGATACGGTTACTGGTTTTAAAAAAGTTAGACTTTTAGATCAATTTTCTATTGTAGGGAATTACAACTTTAAAAAGGATTCGATGAAATTATCCAATATTAATTTAAATATGCGGGTGAGTCCGAAAGATTACTTGAATTTTGTGGCTACGGCTTCATTTAGTCCATATGCATGGGATAGCCTATCTGGAAAAACAATTGGTGATTATGCCATTTCTACTGATCAAGGATTAGGTCGATTTTTAAATGTGAATTTATCAACAACCTTATTGTTGGCTCCCAAAAAATCAAGGGAAAAGATAAAAGAGGAGAAGTCAAAAAGAAACGACGTTTGGAATGCAGATTTTAATTACTTCGCTCTTCATCCAGAGGAGATAATATTTTTTGATATTCCATGGAAGATGACAATGTCTCATATATACTCTATTCAAGCCAATCAGAATATCTCTACAAGTAATCCTGATCCATTGATTTTTATTCAGTCATTAAGTATTAGGGGGGATGTAAGCTTTACAAAACGCTGGAATTTATCGGGCAACATCAATCTAAATATCATAGATAAGAGCATTACGAATGCCAATTTTTCATTGAACAGGAATATGCATTGCTGGGCTTTATCGTTTTATTGGACGCCTGTAGGGGGGAACAAAAGCTTTTTGTTGAGTATTCGGAATACCTCTGCCATATTTAGGGATGCTAAGATAGAGTTCAGAAAGCCTCCATCATTTTTATAATAATTTTGAAAGGAGTTAGAGACGAATTTTTAGTCTTCGTACAATAGTATTTTTGGTCCAACAACCATGCTAATTCTACTGATTCTTCTTTCAGGACTATTTGCTTTAAGTTCGCTTTCATCCAAATTCGGTGGTGTTGCTTCACCTCGACCTTTAATGTCAACATCAATTAATAATTCTTGACCAAAATCGTATTTGTTAACCTGCTCTAATATTTCATTTGCTACGGCGTCAGCTCGTAATTTTGAAAGCTGAAGGTTCTTTTGTTCATCACCTTGTGCATCAGCATAACCATTTACAATAATCATCAATCGATAAACTGAATCTTTAAATATATTCACGTTGTGGTCACCAAGATAATCGCCCCAATTTTTGATATCTATTTTAATAGACTTAATCAGTTTGGAAATTTCTTTTTTGCCGTTATTGTTTAAGTCAGAACTTCCTACGTTAAAACTGATGTCCCCTCCAATTTTTTTAACCTCTTTATTGGATTCAATCATTTTCGTCAAGGGCTCAATGTAATTTTGCATTAAATCGTTTAGCTCAGCAGCTAGTTTTAGTGTTTTTTCATGACCATTGAACGAGTAGGGGGAGGTAGAGTTTAATTCCTCAATGATTTTCTCTGTTCTTTCATAGATTTTTTGAAGAGCTAGCTCAATCTCTCCAACTCTTTCGGTGGTATCAATTTTATTCATTTCAACCTGCTCTGCTTCAAGGATTCTTTTGGCTTCATCGGCTTTTTCTAGCGCCATAAAATGTTCTTTTTCTCTTTCCGCCCTGTTTTTGTTTAAATTGGTAACCCCTTTATCCCCTTTTTCTCCTTTATAGGTAGTTGTTTCAAAAAGTGGTTTTCTTAATGTTTTGTTTGATGCACATCCTACAAATAGGATACTAATAATGCCACATGCAAAAATAAAAAGAGGAGTTCTCATAATGTTTTTTTTAAAAATAAGGTTTACTTATTTTGAAAGTAGACAATTAAATAAATGTTATTAATACCTCAATGTGAATCAATTTTTAAATCCATACCAATACTGAAATTCAATTAATTAGCAATCTTTTTATTTATGCCGATTGAATTGAGATTTTTCAAAGGCTCAGTACTCGATAGAATTATTTGTTCATTGGTATGCGATAAAAAGTAATTTAAATAATGGGTTCCTAAAAAGATTGAATTTTCGTAGATGACTTCTATCTCGGGGGCTTTATGATATTCATCAGGCCTAAATCTAATTTGTTTCCCTTCGATATTTAATTGATTCACGATGCCAAATAACTTAGAATTGCCTAAATGGGCCAAATTGTAGTAAGCATTTAATGGTGTTTTTCTTGGGCTCAACCTGCCCTTATTTAAAAAATAAATAAAATCTGATAACCCAAGAACATCCTGACCTTCATGTGAAACGATGATGATTGACATGTTTTCTTCAGCCCTTAACTTTAATATGTGGTCAAATAGCTTTGCTCTAAGTTGGGAGTCTAAATTTGAAAACGGCTCATCCAGTAAAAGAAGATCTGGTTTTAATGCAATAGCTCTGGCAATTGAGAGCCTTTGCTGTTCTCCTCCAGATGCATGAATGGCTTTAGTCTTAGAAATATCATTAAGCTTGAGAAGTCGCATCAATTGCTTCACTCTTTTGTTTTTATCTGCTTCAGCTAATGAGATCAGTGCTTCTCTTATATTTTCTTCCACGGTATGATGTGGATCCAAGTTGTAATCCTGTGAAACGATTTTTATTTTTTCATATCCTGGAACTAAAAGTTCTCTTGGGTCCTTAAGTTTTTCACCATTTAAAAAGACCTCACCTTTGTTGGGTGTTAAATGACCCGCCAATACATTTAATAATGACGATTTGCCTGCCCCACTTTTACCGACCAATCCCATGATTTGGCCTTTTTTTATTTTAAAACTAATGTTGTTTAATATTGGTATTGTCGAGTCAAATTTTAAGGAGATGTTGTTGACTTCAAGCACATTATTTTTCACTGTCTTCATCTTCGTCTATCGTATTTTCTTGAAATGAAGTTGGAAGCAATTCAGGGAATAGTTTTGAGATCATAGGTAATAAAAAAGCCCCGCCAGGAAGAAGAAAAATGGCAAGTGATGGCATCGTTTTTAAAATGTCATAAAAATGCTTTTTCATTAATTCTTTTTCATCATTGGATAATTCTTTCACTGTCGATTTAGTCAATAAATCCATGAATTCTTTACTTTCCCTTAATTCACCAACGATTTTTTCTTTATTTCTTCCGAGTATTCGCGTCCATTTACTTTGAATGTTCTTATAAAAAACCGAAAGAGACTTGTCTTGGTTAATGATAGAGAGGTTTGATCTGTTTTTTAGAATAAAAGTTCGGCTAAAGAGTGAGGCTTCTTCAATCTCTGATTGATTCAAATTAAGATTCTTTCCAATTTCTCGGAGCTTTCGATCTTCATCTGGTTTGACCTGATGAGTCCCGTAATTTAAATAAACACACAATTCAAATATGAACTTTCGATGCAATAAGTTTGGTGGGTATTTGATTTCGATGTTTTCGTCAAGAGTATTTTTAATGTGTGCTTCTAATTGATTCTTTCTACCCTCGTCAAGGTTGCTTGATTGAAGCAGATACATGAGTAAGCGCATCTCCTTATCCTCAATTAAGCCATCAATTTGAGCCGATTTAGTCATATGAAAAATTACATTGAAAACAATGTTTTCGTGCAGACTTTTGGGATCAAAATTATCTTCTTTTAAGAATGTGGAGTAAAGTAAAATATCGACAAAAACGAGTCCATTTGAGCTTTGGTTGAGCCAATAAGTACCATCACCAATTTTGGACTTTAACTTAACACGTTCGTTGATTATTTTTTCAATCTTAGTTTTCTTTTTTGTGTCAAAAGTGAAATCCCAAAGGCTAATTCTACTTCCGTAATGCTCATAAAATGAGCCAAGTGATTTAATGAAACTTTCATATAAATCATCTTCGCTTGTATGGTAATAGCTGTAGGTAAAAAAAAGGTTCTCAAATAGAAGAAGTTTTAGCTTTTCTTCACTGGTTAAATGTGAAACATATTTTTCGGGACAATATAAGTTAGAAACAGGATAGCCGTATAATAAACCTGTTTGATTAAATATGTAATGCAAGCAGTCCTCTAAAGAATGAGATTTGAATTTAAATCCAATATTAAGCTCTCCCTGCTGATGCAGGTGAAAGAAAAATGAAATCCAATTTTTCGACCCTGGAGAAATTCTGTTCTTATCTAATTGCATATCTAATTGCCAGGCCTCCTCCCCATGCAAATCTCACATTAGGTGTAAAGAAAATGAACGGACCAGTATCAAGTGAGCAATTGATTGGAACTTCTTCGAAAGTGTATTCTATCCCTAAAACGCCGTTTATGCCTGTATGTAAAAATGCTCTATCATCGAGATTGTTTGTAAATCCAATTAAGGCTCCACCTCCATAATACCACGAAAAACCACTTTCTAAAGCACTGTTGATTTCATAGTCTAGCATTACAAATCCACCTGAGCCTCCCTCGTTTGTGAAACCGCCTAAACTGGCTTCAAAAGCCGTATTCGCACCTATAAAGTGTTTTGCATTCAGTGTACCAAATCCGGGATATCCCCCTTTAAATCCGACTGCAGTAGAATAATTTTGTCCAAAAGACCAAAAAGAAACAAATAGAATTGATAATGTTAAGACTAGCTTCATGTTTTTTTTAATTTCTTCAAATTTAGATTTTACCTGCAAGTGTGCATGCTTTTGTTTGGGTGAAAAATACACTACCGTCTGTTGAAAAAGCCTCAAAAAGCATAACGTAAACCCCAATACTCGCTTTTACACCCTCATTTGTCGTTCCGTCCCATGAAAATGAGCCGCTTGTTCCTAGCAACTCATTACTGAAAAGATCTTTAATAATTCTGCCCTTATCATCATAAATAGAAACTTGTCCTAAAAGACCTTCCTTATTGAGTTCGTATGTTACTTGCAGAACATCCTCAAAACCGTCATTATCTGGAGAAAAAACAGTGTTAGTAAAGATGTATTCCCCATTATAAACGGCGGGAATGTATTGCGAGTTGATACGCCCTGGAGTACCAAACCCGATGTTTTCGGCAGCAGAGTGCCAATTGAAAGAGTCATTAGATAGTCCATTAGGGTCAATGCGTTCTAGTGATATTCCGTCGGTATCGTCTAAAAGAGAGAAGTGCCAATCAGCAGTATAGGAGACTTTATCAATTAAATTAAATCCGTTCATTAAATAAATGGTGCTTGAGTCATTAGAGTAGGTAGGAAGGTCACTGATTAAAAACTTGCCAGTAACACTTGAGGGATAATTTTCAATAATGAAGCTTGAATCTTCTCCAATAACGACGTAGTCTCCTGGATGGAGGACATAGTGATCATTAATCATATCAAAATTGTCAATAGTGTCATTGTCAAAATTGGCAAATTGCCAATTCAGCAGATCAATGTATTTTTCTGAATTATTGAAAAGCTCAACCCAGTCTTTACCATCATTGTATGGGTTACTAACAAATTCGTTAATCACTAGGTCTCCGAATGTTCCAATTTCTGTCATCGCAAAGGTGGAAAACATTTCATTGGAATTTAGCCAACAATCTTGGGCATTTTGAACGCTTATTGAATATAATGTTCCTGTTTCGATGTTTTCATTGAATTCAACAATCATACTTTGAGCAGGAGAACTTTCCACATATGTGTTTTGAATGGTTAACCCAGGAGCCGTATAAATTGAGGCATTAACGAGCGAAGAGGAATCCATTGCTTCACTGAAATAAATTTCCAGAAAGTTTGGGGGCAATGAGACCAGCTGATTGATAAACGGCGCTTCTTCGTCAGGAGTATTGTCATAAACTGAGTTTTCAAGTCCAGGAGTTCCACCTGTAGGAGAAATAGATGCCATCCAATTACTGATATCAGAACAAGGGTCATTTGGGTTGATGATTTCTAATGAATAACCTCCCGATTTTTTAATATCGTCTTTGTACCAATCATCAGTGTAAGAAACCATGTCGATTTGTAATCCATTTGGGTCAAATAGAACGACATCGTCGCCTGAATTATTCAAGCTTGGAAAACTTGTTACAGGTATGTTTGAAACCAAAAACGAATCTACATTTGAGGTAGATACTAAAACGGCATAGCTGTCCGGTAGTATCCATCCTGAGCCAATAGTTCCGCTAGATGATGCATCATTTAATTTCCAATTATTAAGGTCAAAAATTTTATCGCTACTGTTATAAATTTCTACATATTCTACATCTGGAAGTCCGATGATCGGCGAGGGGTCCGCAAAAATCTCGGAAATAATAACATCTCCAGGAGAAGGGGTTTCGCCAATAAGAAATTCAAAGCTCAGTGACTGCGAAGCGGAAAGATTACCTGAATTGTCTTCAATATTGTTTGAGGAAATCGTGTATGAGCTTCCATTTTGAAGTGGAGAAACCAATGAAATGTGTACCAAGGAAGGATTACTTAAATCAAGAACGGCAGCGTTAATGACAAAAGAGGGCTGGATTTCATAATTAGAGGTGTTTTCAGCTGATGAGCCTTCAAGTTCTTCATCAAAAAGCAAGTCGATAGATGTAGAATTGACAACATTTACTTCTTGCATGACTGGCGGTTCGGTATCGATAATTTGATTGCCAATGTAGATATCATCATAGTAAAACTTAGTGGCGTTGCTAGATGTGTAGGTATCAAGGAAGCCAAAATGACTACCTGTTAATGCCCCTGCATCAGTTGCGCTATTTTGAAAAGTATAATTTTCTTGACCAGTGTAGTCCACATATAAAGTCCATTCTCCAACGTCACTTCTTATCACTTTTATACTTACTTCAAAGCTTGAAGCAATTTGTCCATCTGTCCCAGAGCAGAGGAGGGTTGAGGAGCCAGCTTCCATTTTGAATAAACGAAGCGCATCACTTGATCCAGACTCTCCAAGCTGAATGTAGTATCCGTTAAGTGTATTTGTTAAGTCGGCATTATCTGAGGTGAGATAGATTCTGCCATTGTTTCCTGAAGAAGGAGAAAAGCTTTGTTTCGTCCATACTCTCCATTCTTGATTATCTAAAGTGGACATATTGTGAGGAGTACTCAAATAAGAGGTGGATGCGATTGTATTGTTCAGTTGTACTTCTTGGTTCGTATTTACAACGAAATCATCTGTTGATCCGGTCCAAATGGGATTGTTTATGAAGTCCCCATCGGAAAAATCGTCTGTCACTTGCGCGAAGGTGAACGAACAAATAAATAGAAATGGGAAAAGTAATCTTATACTCATATACGGTCCTGAACTCAAATATATTAAATTTACATTCATCTTTTCTTGATTTAAAGTTTTTATAATTAAATATTCATAAATGAAAGTTGCAGTAGTTGGTGTTACCGGGATGGTGGGGCAGATTGTTTTACGCGTTTTGGAGGAAAAAGGTCTTCCGATTTCGGAGCTCATCCCTGTAGCCTCCTCAAAATCAATTGGTAAAACAGTTAGCTATTGTGGACAGAAATTAACGGTTGTAGGCATGGAGGAAGCGCTACTAAAACACCCTAAACTTGCTATTTTTTCTGCGGGAGGATCAACCTCTCTTGAATGGGCACCTAAATTTGCAGCTTGTGGAACCACTGTTATTGATAATTCATCTGCTTGGAGGATGGATCCATCTAAAAAACTTATAGTTCCAGAAATAAATGGCCATTTACTAGATCTCAATGATAAAATTATACCAAATCCAAATTGTAGTACGATTCAATTGGTTCTGGTACTTAAACCATTACACGAAAAATATAAGATTAAAAGGGTAATAGTTTCTACCTATCAATCCATAACCGGAACTGGGGTGAAAGCGGTAGAGCAGATGGAGAATGAGCGCAGCAATATTAGCGGAGATATGGCCTATCCATATGAAATCGATAAAAATTGTATACCGCAATGTGATGTTTTTATGGATAATGGTTATACCAAAGAAGAAATGAAATTGACCAATGAAACCAAAAAGATATTGGATTCAAAAATAAATGTTTCGGCAACAGCTGTTCGGATTCCTGTTGTTGGGGGGCATTCTGAATCTGTAAATATTGAATTTGAAAGAGAATTTGATATTGATGAGGTAAGAAAGGTTCTTTCAGAAATGCCGGGTATTACGCTCTCAGATGACCCTGCAAATAATGTGTACCCGATGCCATTAACTGCTGAAGGTAAAAATGATGTGTTCGTAGGAAGAATTCGAAGAGATGAGTCTCAGGAAAAGTCATTAAACCTATGGATTGTAGCTGACAACCTTAGGAAAGGTGCTGCAACCAATGCCGTTCAGATCGCAGCTCATGTTGCTGAGCTGTAACCAGCTCGATTCAAAAAAGAGAGACTATTCTATTCTTTTGTATTCTTCCATTAGAATTTCGTACGCATCTTTTTTAACATATCGAGAACGCATCCAAGCATAGAAAATAATTAATCTTGGATCTCTAAATGTTCTTTCTTTATTCAATTCTATTTTATTTTCAAATTTTAATAATGCGTTTTGATCCGCTTCGTAAGGGGTTTTAATATAGGTTCTTACGGTGTCGATAAAATGCTTGACCATTCCATATTGTTCTGCTTCTAGCATGTCTTTATGTTTGACTTCAATCCCACGCATTATTTTTAAACTATATTCTGTATTTCCTAGTGAGGTCTGTACAATGGCTAAAATCATTTCTTTTCGAATCAGCCATTCTCGACCCATTTCTTTTTGGTAGTACTTATCTGATTCAGACATAAAATTTAAAATCTTAGTTGCTTTAGAATAGTCACCAACAATGATGTAATAACCAGAGAGGTTGAGGGATAAGTTGAGATTTTCTTGGATTGTGATTTTATTGATTTCGTGCGCAAGAAAATACTCTGTTTCTTCTATGGCATTTGTTATTTTGTAGTCAAATACGTTTATAAAGCTTGATATTGCCATTCGCTTACCCATAAAGTTTAAACGAACCGTATCGCTTTGGTTCATAAGACTTTCTAATTGGTTAAGATGAAAAAGAGATTTTGCAAAATTTCTAGTATTTAAAAAGGTGTAGGACATGATGTATTCGATCTGTGCATAGGTATTGATGTACATCAGATCATCAAATGCCTCGTTCGAAAAATCATTGTAATATTTTTGAACAACCTCCGCAAATATTTTGAACTTTCGATTGAGAATGTATTCCGCCCTGATCATTTCGATTACTTTCAGGTGTATGGTTGGGTTATTGGTTTCACTTTTAATATTTTGATACTGAGCTAAGGCATCCTGAATAATAGCAGTAGGTGATTCAACGTTCCCTTGAGCAATTTTTTGTTTGAGGTCGTTTTTGATTTGAATAAAATAGAGCTGAAATTCATCGATTTGCGATTGTTTGTACTGAAGATTCAACATTTTCTTTTTTATTTCCGGAAACAGCTCTTGATTGAAGTATGGTAGAATAGAAAGCTTTAGGCGCTGAATTTTTAAATTTAGATCTATATTGTTATACAACTCAGCCTTACTCTCCTCTTTGGTGATTAATTCCCACGCCACTTGATATTTTTTTCTTTCAATGAAATATAAAATCATGAGAATAATTCCTTCTCGTTTATTTTCTTTTCTTTCTGAAATAGATTTTTTTAAGATTAAAAAATTGGTTAATTCTTTACTTAATCTTTTTCTAATGGCATGGTAATTTGGACTTCCCAAATAGCTGTTTTTGTTTTTTTTATTGCCATTGTATGCTGCGAATAAGTCCCTAAAAACCTCCAAATCTTTTCTATTTGCACCAGGTCGTTTTCTAGTTAAAAATGATTCAAATTCTTTTTTATCATTTTCTGATAATGTCAGTGTGATTTCTTTGATTAAATCCATGATTTTGCTTACAATTGGTAAATTTCTTAACGATCTAATTAGTTCGATAAGAATGTGCTGATTCTAAAATTAAACAAATTATTTTAATGTCTTTTTTTTACGTGTTAAATCATTGCAATACAGTAATTTGTGTAATTTGTAGCCTGTGAGAGATGTCCTTTTTAGATGGCATTGGTGATTCACCCGTAACGGTTTTAATCGTATGTTTGTGGTGATATGAGATTATTGATTGTTGTTTTGCTTTTTAGTTATTCGTCTTTGGCGCAAGAAAATCCATGGAAATCAAACCAAAAAACGGAATCTTCATCGGAATCTTTAAGTGGTCAAAATCCATGGGGTTCAAATGTTGGTAAAGAAGAGACGTCTAAAAGTACCTTAGTCAAGCAGAAGTTTCTACATAGAAGTGATGCTTTCAGATATGGTTATAACAACCACATTTCTCCACAAGGTGTTTTTGCACCTGCTTTCGCAGTTGCCATTCCGGGTGTAGGTCTTTTGAATTTACTTTTTGTCCCAATAATTACAGCCATTCCATTTCAGGGGAAGGAAGAGAAAATTTCTTATTCTTATCGAAAGGAAAATCCTGAGGCTACAGATTTAGAAAAATATGATGTGAAACAAGGTGTGAGGGCGAAACGTTGGCGGAATTCCGGAATTGGTACGGCAATAGGTGCTGCAGTTCAAGCGCTTGTCTTGTATATAATTATCGAAGGTTTTTAATAATTTAAACTAAATAAAATGAAAAAAACACTACTTATTTTAATTACAATTGCTTTTGTAAATGGCATTAATGCCCAAGGCAATTCATCAGTAGCCGTTGCAAATCCGAATGTAGAAGGTTTATATGCAACACCAAGTATTTGTGCAAAAATAATAAGGTTAGAACTTTCAAAACTTAATAAATATTCAGTTTATGATGCTTTTGATATGGAAGAAGTCTATGACCAAGATTCTAGCTACCGAAATAATTGTCTCAGTAAATCATGCCTCATTGAATTTGGAAACAAATTAAAAGCTGACTACATGATTACGGGTAGTTATGATTTATTGGCAAATAAAATCGTAATAACATTGAAAATGATTGATGTCAAAAATGGTACTATTTACAAATCCGGTTTGCGAGAATTTACCAATCAAGAGAAAGAACTTCAACGCATGACCGAAATAGTTATGAAAGAAATGCTTGCTATTCCTGTCAATACAGAGTTGGTAGATCGATTGAAGTTTGATAATGATATCATTACGAAATCCAATGTCGGAAAGGTGAGTAATTCAGGACCACGTGTAGGCGTTGGTTTCATGACGGGTTCTTTCTATGAATTTGCTACTCGTTCTAAGCAACAGGGTGGGATGGATATTGTTCCGGCAATAAGTATGATCGGGTATCAGCTTGAAGCTCAATACGTGGGAACAGGTAATTTTTCAGCATTGGCTGAATTCATTCTTAATGTAAATGGTTTAGAACAGGGAAAGTTCCTACCTACGCTATCAATTCTTAATGGTTTTCGTTTTGGATCTGCCGGTTGGGAATTTGCATTTGGACCAGGGTTTACGCTGACTAGAACTTCTAACGGATTCTTTGATACCGAAGGCCATTACGGTAACGCCGGAGATTATTATTCGGTAGGGTCATGGAACAGCGACTTTTCTGATTACGTTTATGAAAATAATAATGACCCGAACAATACAGAGATGCTATCTGACGATGACTACACGAATCAAGGATATATCGCAGAAGAGACTCTTGATGAACGGGCGAGCGTTAAAGGAGCATTTATGTTTGTTATGGCATTTGGACGAACCTTTAGAGCAGGAGCTCTAAATATTCCGGTAAACGTTTTTTATTCCTCAAGAGGAAGCGGTGGAATCGCTGGAATTAATGTAGGTTTCAATGTTACAAAGAGCAAATCAACAATCGGAACAGGTCTGTAATACTACAAAACATGATTCGAATTGAGTAAACTGGTGTTA
>Ga0315315_10003947_pt1 | contig 13686 bp, 14 predicted proteins | sample M140m3416metaG_FD_203699 | JGI IMG/M metagenome (GOLD analysis project Ga0315315, IMG submission 203699) | Ammonia-oxidizing marine archaeal communities from Monterey Bay, California, United States - M1 40m 3416 | ecosystem: Environmental > Aquatic > Marine > Intertidal zone | place: USA...
GATGAACTTCATGCTTACAAAAGTAAGTAATAAATATAAAACTGCAGCGAATGAATAAAAGAACAATGGATCTCTTGTTGATCCAGCTGCAATATAAGATTGTCTCATGATTTCAACTAAACCAGTCACAGAAATTAAAGATGTGTCTTTAAGAGTTATTTGCCAAACATTGCTTAAATTTGGTATTGCAAGGCGTAGAACCTGAGGAAGTATAATTTTAAAAAATTGTGCAAATTTACTTAATCCTAAAACTCTAGCTGCCTCAAATTGCCCTTTATCAATTGATTGTACAGCTCCCCTAAAAACCTCGGTTGAATAAGCTCCAGAAATTATACCAATAGCAAAAGCTCCTGTAATAAATGCATTTATTTCAATATATTCATTATAGCCAAAAATAGAAGCAACATACATGACAGCACCCGTTCCACCAAAAAAGAAAAGATAAATTACTAGTAATTCTGGAACACCTCTGATCACTGTAGTGTAAGAATTTGCAATAAAATTAAAAAAAATATTTTTTGATAATTTTAGAGGAGTAAAAATTAGTGCAAATAGAAAACCTATTAACATTGCTGTTATTGAAACAGCTATTGTCATCAGGGTTGCATAAAACAGCTCATCACCCCAACCAGTATCTCCAAATGCTAGAAGTTCCATACAGATTGGCGACTATAGATTTTAGTCGCCAAATCTAAAATTTAATTACATAGAAGCGTCAAAACCGAACCATTTAGTAGCAATTCTACTAATGTCTCCGTTCTTTCTCGCTTGATCGATAGCTTTGTTAAATGCTTTTAGAAGTTCTGTATCATCTTTTCTAATACCTACTCCAACACCATTACCAAATGCACCACCTGAAAAAGTTGGACCAGTTAAAACAACTGGTTTACCAGATTTTTCTGCATAATCACTGAATGCAACAGCAGCAGCTAGTGCAGCATCACATCTGCCTGATGCTAAATCTAAGTTAACTTCATCTTGTGTTTTATAAGTTCTTACATTCACTTTTCCAACATCCCCAGAATCTAAAAAGTTTTGATGGATTGTTGCAGTTTGCACACAAACAGTTTTTCCTGCTAAAGCAGCTGTAAGAGTTTTTAATGCTTTTTTCGCTGCAGCATTAGGCTTAGTTAAATTGATACCTGCAGGAGTATCTAAACCTTCAAGGCTTGACCCCTTCATAACAGCTAGGGAAGCAACTTCATCTGCATAACCTTGTGAAAAACTAATCGCTTTTTGTCTTTCAGCAGTAATTGACATTCCAGCCATGATCGCATCGAATTTTCGCATAATCAATGCTGGAATCATACCGTCCCAATCTTGTTCAACTATTACACATTGTTGTCCTATATATCTGCATAGCGTGTAAGCTAATTCAACTTCAAAACCTATTAGCTTGCCAGCTTCATTTTTTGAGTTCCATGGAGGATAAGCACCTTCTGTCCCAATCTTTATTTTGTCGGCATTAGCATTTCCTATAACTAGCAAAGAAAGTAAAACCGAAAAAATAGTTTTTTTGAATATATTCATCATTTCTCCTTTAATAAAAAAAATAGTATTTCACAAATTAGAGATATAAAAAAGAAAAAATTAATGATTTATTGAAGATGAAAAATTCCAAGAACAATCAAAACTAGGCACGTAAACCCTTGATAATTTAGTATTTCCAAAATGATGGTGAAAAACATTTAGCCAATTTTCAACTTGATGGGGTTTTTTATCTTGGCTGCCTACTTGGGCAGTAATTACTCCTTTAGGTTTTAAAATTCTTACCAATGAATCCATATTTTTAGCTGCCAAATCTATACAAAACTGGTCATCATTTAGATCAACAAAAATATGATCGTAAGAATCATCTCCAACAGATTTAATGCTTTCAAATGCATCACCCCACACACATTTTACAGAATTTTTTTCTGTAGCTTTTTTTCCAATATCTCCTAAATGCTTATTACAGACCTCTACTACTTCAGGGTCAAGTTCATACCAATCAACAAAGTTAAATTTTTTGGATATACATTCCCTTGCAACACCTCCATCACCTCCACCAATTATTGCTGCTCTATCATTATTCTCATTTAATTTTAAGCCCGCTCCCACAAAAGTAGAACTATACAAATGCTCATCTGAGGATGCTACTTGAATTTCCCCATCAATAAATAAAGATTTTCCAAATTGTTCTAACTCTAAAATTTCTATATGTTGACCAACCTTTGATTTAAAATCTTCTAAAACTTCGTTTACAACATATGATTTTTGTAATCCTGGGGAACTGTAAATATCATGATAAAGTGATTTTGTATCTCTGTTAAACTCTTTTTTGACTATTCTTTTGTGATCAAATTCATTTTTTACAATATCAATAGCAATAGATGGGCTTATTTTTCCACATGTAAAAAAATCAAAACTTATTATTCCTTTTTCTGGAAAAGTATGAAAGCTAATATGACTCTCGGCAAGTAAGGCTAAAATTGTAAATCCTTGAGGTTCAAATTTATATTTGGAAATATTAAGAATAGTAACCTCTGCTGCTTTAGCAATTTTATTTATAACTCGCTCATAAACTGAAGAATCGTATTCTTTGGAAGTTCCAATTATATCTAAAGTAATATGCTCCCCAACTTTTATCATCTTACCCTTTTTTATAATTTTTAGCCTTATCTAAAACTTTCTTCATTTCTTCAAAAGAAAGAATCTTCGGCTTTCCTAACTTTAGAGCAATAGTGTATTGATGACAAATATTTTCTATCTCTTGTGCAAGTTCAAAAGCATCATCTAAATTTTTTCCAAAAGCAACCTGACCGTGATTTGACATCAAGCAAGCACTTCTATTTTTTAAAGCATTAATAATATTTTTAGAAAGCTCCTCAGTTCCAAAAGTAGCGTAATCAGCACATTTAATGTCTTCACCTCCAGCAAGTGCAATCATATAATGAAATGGTGGTATTGGTTTTCCATGTGAAGATACAGCTGTTGCGTGTGGAGAATGAGCATGAACAATTGCTTGAGCGTCTTTTTTATAAACATAAATATCTCTATGAAATCTCCATTCAGAAGAAGGTTTATTAGTTGAATCGTTATTTTCTGTCTCATCTAAACGCATAAAAACAATATCCTCTGGTTTTAATGTTTCATATTTTTTTCCAGAAGGAGTAATCAAATAACCATTGTTGCCATTTTCTTCAGATCTTAGAGATATATTGCCTGATCTAAGTGGTGAAAGATTTGTAGAGTTTAATTTTAAAGAAAATTCAATGATTTTATTTCTTTGATCTAAATTTTTCATTTAAATAACTTCTTCAATCCTTCCGTTGATGCATCACAAATACCTTTTTCTGTAATCAATCCAGTTACATATTTTGCAGGAGTTACATCAAATGCTAGATTCATTGCTTTACTTTTTTTTGGATATATTTGTATTTTTCTTATATTTCCCTCAACATCAAAACCTTCCATATGCGATAATTCGTTTGAATTTCTCTCCTCAATTGGAATATCTTTATGATCTTTAATATTCCAATCAATTGTTGAACTTGGGAGAGCAACATAAAAAGGAATGTTATTATCATAAGCAGCCAGTGCTTTAAGATAGGTTCCAACTTTATTACAAACATCTCCATTAGATAAAGTTCTATCTGTTCCAACAATACATATATCAACCTCACCTCTTTGCATTAAAATTCCACCTGTATTATCTGCAATAATTGTATTTTTAATTCCTTCTTCATTTAATTCATATGAAGTTAAATTAGCTCCTTGATTTCTTGGTCTTGTTTCATCAGCCCAAACATGAACTGGAATCCCCTTTTTGTGTGCGTGATAAATTGGAGAAGTTGCAGTCCCCCAATCTATAGTTGCTAGCCATCCTGCGTTACAATGAGTAAGAATATTAACTGTATCTTTTTTTTTATTATATATTTCCTCTATAATTTTAAGACCATTCAAACCAATATTTTCACAAAATTTTATATCCTCTTCACAAATTTCTTTTGCTTCATTCAGTGCTATTTCTAAAATTTTATCACTATTAACACCTGATAATTTATTCATCATTCTATCAACAGCCCACTTCAAATTTATAGCCGTTGGTCTTGAGCTAATTAAATCTTCTGCTGATTTCTTTAAAAATGAATGATCGTTGTTTTCGATAATAGCTAAAACTAATCCATAAGCTGAAGTAGCTCCTATTAAGGGAGCACCTCTTACTTCCATTACTTTTATAGCATTGATTGCATCATTAACTGTTTTTAAGTCTTTTATAGCAAAATGATGTGGGAGTTTTGTCTGATCAATAATTTTTACAATATTGTTTTCAAACCAAATTGTACGATATTCTTTTCCTTCAATTCTCATTTATTTAAAATTCTACCCGCAACTGTATTTAATTTTTCAATAGTTTTTTTAGTTCTTTTTTCAGGAGCTGTAATAATTGCTACATCTAAACAATTATTAGTTGGGTCTTTAGGATCAATATGGTTTTCAAAATTTTCTATTAAATTTTTAATCATATTTTTTGCTTTTGCAGCATTTCCTAATAAAACTTTTACTACTTGCTGCACATCAACATTTTTATGATCTGGATGCCAACAATCAAAATCTGTTACCATGGATACAGATGCATATCTAATTTCTGCTTCTCTTGCTAATTTTGCTTCAGGCATATTTGTCATTCCAATTACATCTGCTTTCCAAGATCTATATAAATTCGACTCTGCTAAGGTTGAAAATTGCGGCCCCTCCATAACAACGTAAGTCCCGTTTCTTTGATATTCAATTTTTTCTTTTTTAATTGCTTCTTCGCAAGCATTCATTAAGCCATTAGAGGTAGGATTTGCCATAGATACATGGGCAACAATTTCCTCATCAAAAAATGTTTTTTCTCTTGCAAATGTTCTATCAATAAACTGATTTACAATTATAAATTTTCCTGGTGGCAAACTCTCTTTTAAAGAACCAACTGCAGAAATTGATACTATATCGGTTACACCTAGTTGTTTTAATGCATCAATATTTGCTCTAAAGTTTATTTTAGAGGGTGAGATAGAATGACCCCTTCCATGACGTGGTAAAAAAAAAACATCTTTACCATTATAATTTGTTTTTAAAATTTGATCCGACGGACTCCCCCAGGGAGTGTTTAAATCTAATAATTCTCTATTTTTAAACTCCTCAACATCATAAAGGCCACTACCACCTATGATTGCTAATTTATTTATTGTCATGTTTAAAATTTAATTTATTTATTGTTTTATAAATAAGTATTATGAATTTAAAAGATTTTATTAGATCAATTGAGGATTACCCAAAAAAAGGGATATTATTTAGAGATATAACAACACTTATAAAAGATGAAAATGCGTTTTCTGAAACAATTAATCAAATTGTGGAAAGATCAAAAAAGTTTAAATTTGATAAAGTTGCTGCAATAGAATCTAGGGGCTTTGTTTTTGCATCAGCGGTTTCTTACTTATTAAAAAAACCCTTTGTAATGCTAAGAAAAAAAAATAAACTGCCTGCAGAAGTCCACTCTGTTGATTTTGAATTAGAGTATGGAACTGCTACCATTGAGGTGCATAAGGACTCTATTCAAAAAAATGACAATGTTTTGATAATTGATGATTTAGTTGCTACAGGTGGCACTGCTGAAGCAGCAGCAAAATTAGTTGAAATTTCTGGTGGTAAAGTAGCTTGTTTTGTATTTGTAATAAACCTTTTTGATTTAAATGGTTCAGACAATTTAATTAAAAAAGGTTATAAAGTTGAGAATTTAATTGAATTTCCGGGTCATTAAAATTTAAAATGAAAAAAATTATTGTTACAGGTGGATTAGGTTTTATAGGTAGTAATTTAATTGACTTATTAATTAGTAAAAATTTTTACGTTATTAATATTGATAAAGTAAGCTACTCCTCTAATTTTTATAATACCCGAGAATACAAGAATTCTAAAAATTATAAATTTTTAAAATGTAACATCAAAGATAAAAAAATTAAAAATATCATATTTAAATATAAGCCAGCAGCAATATTTAATCTTGCAGCTGAAACTCATGTTGATCGGTCAATAGACAGTCCTGAGAGTTTCATTCAAAGTAATATAGTTGGGGTTTTTAATTTACTAGAATGTTTTAAAGAATATGTGAAAAGTCATAAATCAAAATTAATTCATATTTCTACAGATGAAGTTTATGGAGACATTTTGTCTGGGAGATCATCTGAAAATTATCCTTATCAACCAAGCTCTCCTTATGCTGCAAGTAAAGCTGCATCTGATCACTTGGTTAGTTCTTATGTAAGAACCTATAAAATTCCTGCAATGATTACGAATTGTTCAAATAACTATGGTCCTAAACAACACCCAGAAAAATTAATACCCAAACTTATATACAATATTTTTAATAATAAACCTCTTCCAATTTATGGAAAAGGTACCAACTCAAGAGAGTGGATATATGTAAAAGATCATTGCGAAGCATTACTAAAAATTTTTACAAAAGGTAAAGTTGGAGAATTTTATAATATTGGGTCAAATAAAAATTTAAATAACATACAAGTTTCAAAAGAGTTAATTAATATTTCAAAATCAGTTTATAAAATTGGAAAAAAAGTTAAGATTTTGTTTGTCAAAGATCGACCAGGTCATGACGTTAGATATGCTTTAAATAGTAATAAAATAAAGAATAAACTTGGGTGGAAACCTAGGACAAATTTTAGACAAGGTATTAAACTAACTTTTGATTGGTATTTTAAAAATAAAAATTATTATAAATCTCTATCTAAAAAAGATATTGTTAAACGACTAGGTAAATCATGATAAAAAAAGGAATTATACTAGCTGGTGGTAAAGGCACACGAATGAGCCCACTAACTAAAGCTGTCAACAAACAGCTTCTTCCAATTTATGATAAACCATTAATCTTTTATCCTTTATCAATATTAATGTTAGCAAATATTAAAGACATACTAATAATTGTTAATAAAGGGCAGCTTAATCAGTATAAAAAGATTATACCTAATGGAAACAATTTAGGAATAAAAATTACTTATTTGGAACAAGACAAGCCAAGGGGATTGCCTGATGCGTTTGTAATTGGTGAAAAATTCATAGGGAAAGAAAATGTTGCAATGATACTCGGGGATAATTTTTTTTATGGTCAAAACCTCACTAAAACACTTTTAGAAAATACCAAATTAAAAAAAGGTGCAAAAGTTGTTTTACACAAAGTACCTAAACCTGAATTATTTGGAGTTGCTAAAATAAATAAACGAAATAAAATTATTTCAATCAAAGAGAAGCCTAAAAAATATATATCTGATTTAGCTATTACTGGTTTATACTTTTTTGATAATAATGTAGTTAAATTTGCAAAAAGCTTAAAGCCTTCAAAAAGAGGTGAGGTCGAAATCGTAGATCTTTTAAATTGTTATAAATCAAAAAAACAATTAACTGCTAATCTTATTGGAAGAGGTGGTGCTTGGCTTGATACTGGTTCAATTGAAGATTTTTACAAAACTTCAGCTTTTGTCTCTGCAATAGAAAATAGACAAGGTTTAAAAATCGCTTGTTTAGAAGAAATAGCTTTCAACTCAAGATGGATAGATAAAGATCATGTAAAAAAAGCAATTAATTTTTATGGTAATTGTGATTATTCAAAATATCTGAGAAAACTAATCAAAAAGTCATAAACAAAAAAAAGAATATTAAATATAGATAAAAAGTCTTAATCTGCTTGTGAATTTGAAAAATCAAAAAAAAATAATGTAAAAAAAAAGTTAAAGCTTAAAATTTATCCCAATTACCTCTAAGACAGATATTAATTTTAATAAATTGAAGAAATTATTAAGATAATAGCTTTTCAAGTTCAATTATTTTTTGTTTAAAGAAAAAAAATAAGTAGTATATAACAAAAACGAATTTAAGGCGGGGTAGCTCAGTTGGTTAGAGCGCGGGACTCATAAGCCCGAGGTCAGTGGTTCGATCCCACTTCCCGCTACCATTCTAAAAGCTTTAGTTTGTTTCACGTCTCTGAGGCGTCCAATCAAATTACTTAATATCGAGAAGATTATTATATTAAGCTTTACTTTAGATAAATAAAAACAAAATTTTTTGGATACATAGTTGAATTTATTCAAAAAACTAATTAAAAATAGAAATGCATTATACAGCTTTTGAACATTTTAAAATATTTTATCAGCAATACTTAAAAAGCAAAAGATTGAAGGTCCTTGATTATGGATCTTTTAGCGTAAATGGTGACTTAAAAAAAATCATTATACAAAAACATGATTATGTTGGTCTTGATATAGAAAAGGGTCCAAATGTAGATATTATAATGAAAGACCCATATAAAATTCCATTGAAGGATTCATCAGCTGACGTAGTAATTTCATCTAGTTGTTTTGAGCATGTTGAGCATTTTTGGCTTTCTTTTAATGAAATAATAAGAGTACTTAAGCCCAGTGGTCTATTTTATTTAAATGTTCCATCTAATGGCGATTATCACACATATCCTTTGGATTGTTTTAGATTTTATCCTGATGCGGGTAAAGCCCTAGTTAGCTGGGGAAAAAAAAGTGGATTTAAAAATTTGATGCTTATTGAATCTTTCATTGGTAGACAACAAAATGATATATGGAATGACTTTGTAGCAATTTTTATAAAAGATAAAAAATTTATAAATAGATATAAAAATAGAATGATAAATAGAAAATCTTTAAAGTTTAATAATGGGTATTTATATAATTATAATCATATTAAAAAATTTCAAAGTCGAAGTGAAGATCAAGAATACAAAACACATCCACAATATGAACAATTAAAATACACATCAAGAAAAGAATTCTACTTTTATAGATATATAAATAAAATTTTAAAATTCGTGTACAGAATTAAATAAAATACAGAATATAGAATAATGAAAATATTATATTTATGTCATGCTGATCCAGATGTGGATTTTTCTGGCACCCCACTAATAGCAGAACAATACATTATGAATTTAAACAAAAAAGGTCATGATTGTGCTCTTCTTTTACCTATGTCAAATAAATATAAAACAATCAACAAAAGCAAACAAGAAAAAATAAAAAAATTTTATTGGCCCTTTTTAGATAATTGGAAAGTTAAAGCTTTTGAAAATATACCATTTTTACACAATGATCAAAAAATTGAAATTAATTTTAAACCAGATATTATTCATGTGCTAACCTGGGCAAATTTTTCTCCTTCTGTTTTTGATAAGCTTAAATCATTTAATGTACCTATAATCAGGCACGTATATGGTTTTGAGGACTTTTGTTATTTTGGAAGGCCAATATTTTATCATAATGATCACTCAAAATGTGAAGCACCTCTCTCTGAAAAAAATTGCTCAAACTGCATAATAAAAAATGAGGATGTTAATTTTCTGGAAAAAATTAAATCGATTATCTCAAATAAAAAAAAGAAAATTAAAAATAATCTTCGAATTAGAAAATTTATGGTTAATAAACATTTTGAAAATTACTTCGATCATTTAATATTTTCATCAAAATTTTTTGCAGACTTTTTTTTAAAACATCACAAATCAAGCAAACCATATTCTTTAATTAAGCATGGAATTAAAGAGCCTCAAAAAACATTTCAAAAAAATGACGATGACTTTGTAAATATAATTTTTTGTGGAGCTACTGAGCCAGCTAAAGGTTGGTTTATTATAGAAGATGTTTTTTTTAAAATATTAAAAAATTACTCATTCAAATTCAATTTAAGAATTTATGGCAATAAAAAAGTTACTTCTAAATCTAAATTATCATATTTCAAAAATGTATCTTTCTATGATGAATTTCACCCTAAAGATATTGATGAAATTTTTGGTTGGGCAGACTTGGGAATTGCCCCATTTTTATTTGAGACATATTCAAGAATTATAAGAGAGTTTATGATTAGAGGGGTAGTTCCAATAGGCACAGATGCATTCGGTATACCTGAGGTAATTAATGATAAATATAATGGATTTTTGATTAAAAAACCATTTAAAAAAAATCTATTCGATATCTTAAAAAATATTTTGGAAAATAAAAAACAAATAAGTGAGATGAGAAATAACCTAAAAAAAGCAGATATAATTTCTCCAGATCAAGAGATGCAAGATATTATGAAAATATACAAAAAATTATCTGAAACATCTCCACAAATAAAAATTTAAAAAATCAGGTTTGATAAATTTTTTTTATAGATTGTGGATTAATATATTTTTACTTAAGTTAATTTAGAGAATTAAATTTTTTAAAATATTAAAACGCCAAATATAAGAACACCAATTGATGTTGCAGCTGTAAATAATATTTTATTTCGGCTTTCTTTTTTTTGATCCAGCTTAACCCTGTTTAACAAAACATTAATATTTGTTGATTTTTGGTTATCCAAATACTCGCTCTCTTGAGTATATCTTTTAACAATTTTATCCCTTATTGATGAGAAAGAATTTTTCATTATTTTTATTTAATCATCAAATGTAAAATTTTACAAATAATTTATATTGAAAAGTAAAGACCTGTAACTCCGAGAGCAATTACAAAAAAAATTAATATAATCATATTCTTAATATTTTCTTTATCCTGGATTGCTTTAGCTCTTGCTTTTAAAATATTAATATCAACTCTTTTGTTTTGAATACTGTCTGTTTTTAAAGGCTTATCAGCTATTTCTTTAAGGTTTGGGGTCTCCTCATAATAATCTGCTTCAAAGCCTTTTTTAATCATAAGTGCATTAAATCATATAATTAATATTTCTCAAAAAAATCTAGAGTTCAAAATGGGGCGATATTAAATTGACAACTGTTCAAAATGGGTCTTTATTATCAAAAAAAAAATAGAATATGAGCTTAAAACAAATAGATTTTTCAAAAGTCCTAAATGATGATCAGGTTTATGATTACATGATGAAAAATTATGATCAATTGGGAAGAGATTGGATTGTACATCAATGGAGCTGGATGAATAATGTTTATCAAGCTTTTAAAGATCATTATAAATATTTAATTGTCATTTCTTTAGTTGAAAAAACTTTACAATTTTATGATCAAATGAATATTCAATACTCTTTTGATCAGTTTTATTCAAAGTCAAATCTTCATATAGAAAAATTTAGTATCTCTGAATTATGTGAAAAACTTCAATTACCTAAAGAAACTGTTCGACGAAAGGTTTTAGAGCTTGAAAAATTAGGTGCTTTAAAACGAATAAAAAAACAAATAATAATTGATCGTTCAGTCTTTTCTCAAGTGAAACCTGAAAGGCAAATAAAATTAACATCTAAATATATTCATAAAATTTCTGAAATTTTTAATAAAGAAAGAATTTATTCAAAAAAACTTGATGTGAACTTTATTGAAAATACAATTAAAAAAAACTTTAGTTTGAGTTGGAGATGGTTTTACAGAATGCAAGTTCCTATGATCATTGGTTATCATGATGTATTTGAGGATGTTGCAACATTTCATGTTTGGGGAACTGTAGCTATGAACCAAGCTTTTAATTATAAAAAAAATATAGGTAAATCAAAAATACACTCTTTAACTCCAGACTACATGACATTTAACAAAGGTCTTGTCCCAGATCAAGAAGATGCAAGTACAACTGGAATAAGTGCGATGTCTTTATCTGATATGACAGATATTCCAAGAGCAACAGTGATTAGAAAATGTAAATATTTAGTAGATCAAGGATACTTAAAACCTAATGAAAAAAAACAATATGTGATGACAGGATTTAACATTAATAAAATTATTCCTTATCAAAGAAAAGTTTTTAAAAATAAGGCAAAATTTTTAAGAAAATCTCTAAATCTACTAACAATTTCCTAAACTTATATCTTTTAGTAATATTTTATATATAATTTTAAGCAGGATTTATTATGGGGATAGTGACAACAATAGCACCAATTGCATTAGCACTAATAATGTTAGCGCTAGGAGCATCTTTAACTGTCAAAGATTTTACAAGAGTAGTTCAAAATCCAAAAGATTTTTTTATAGGAATTGTTTGTCAGTTAATATTACTTCCTGTTATTGCGTATTTTTTAATAATTATTTTAAGAACTCCAATTGAATTAGCATTAGGAGTAATGTTAATAGCAGCAGCACCCGGTGGTGTAACTTCGAATGTGCTTACAAAATTTGCAGATGGTGATGTGGCCCTTTCAATAACATTAACAGCAATTACAAGTTTAATTAGTATTGTATCTGTTCCTTACGTAGTTTTTTTATCAATTGAATTATTTGATATTACGTATGTCAAAAAAGAAGTTTCAATGCTTAGTATATCTTTAAAGATGTTTTCCGTAGTAACAGTTCCAGTAATAATTGGAATGATTATTAGAAAATTTGCAGATAGTTTTATTATTAACAATATTAAAATTATCAACAAAATATCTATTGGTTTATTTTTAATTGTTTTTATTGCTATCTATATTGAGGAATGGGATAGCATTGTGATGTTCATAACAAGAGCTGGATTAGTTGCTTTAATTTTAAACGTAACAATGATGATTGTAGCTTTTTATATTGCTAAATTTTTTGCAACTGGAGTTGCTCAAAGAAGATGTATATCTTTAGAAGCCGGACTCCAAAATGGAACTTTAGCAGTTTTTGTGGGGATGCAATTATTTGGTGATAACATGACATATATGGTCCCAACTGCAGCCTATGCATTAATCATGATGGTGACTTCTGTAATTTTTGTTCTTATTTTAAGAAGACAAACTTAATTAAAAATTTTTAAAATTTGTTCGTTTTAGGGGCCCTAATTGGATCGAGATAGGATATTTATGTTTCTCTACTTCAATAAATAAATTTTTAGATTTAAGTTCCTCATTAGATAAATCATTTTCAATATAGCCAAAAACTAAATTCTTTTTAAAATTGAATGAGTAATTTCCTGAAGTTGATCTTCCTATAATTTTATCATCAATATAAATAGGCTCATCATGAAGTAATAAAGGTTTGCCTGGTACACTTTCTTTAAGAGTAAACATTGCAAATCTAGTTTTTGTTTTTTCTTGTTTAATTTTTTCTATTGCTTTTTTTCCTATAAAATCAACGTCCTTTTTTTTACTGATAGTAAAAGACAATCCAGCTTGATATTGGTTTTCTTCAGGAGAGATGTCATGTCCCCAATGTAAAAATCCACTCTCCATTCGCATTATATCCATCGCATGCATTCCACAGTTTGAAAGATTAAAATCTTTACCTTTATTAATTATTAGTTCGTAGATTTTTTTGGCATCTTTAAAATCAACATATAATTCGTAACCTAATTCACCCACATAGGATAATCTTTGAGCCCAAATCCTCACACCTTCAATTGTGATATATTTTGCTGTACCAAATTTAAAATCATCATTATCAAAATTATCTTTTGACATTGCCTTCATTAAATCTCTACTTTTTGGACCAAATAATCCAAATACACATAAATCATCTGTAATGTCTTTTAATTCAATGTCTTTTGAGAGATGTTTTTTAATATGAAATTTATCTCTTTCTCTTGTTGCTGCCGAACTTATTATTCTAAAATGGTTATTATCAATACAAACAATTGTTAAATCTGTTTCTATTCCACCTTCAGGATTAAGCATATGAGTATAAACACATTTACCTGGTTCATTTTTGATGTTAGCAGTACAGATCTTCTGTAATTCTTGATG
>Ga0315315_10003948_pt1 | contig 13684 bp, 14 predicted proteins | sample M140m3416metaG_FD_203699 | JGI IMG/M metagenome (GOLD analysis project Ga0315315, IMG submission 203699) | Ammonia-oxidizing marine archaeal communities from Monterey Bay, California, United States - M1 40m 3416 | ecosystem: Environmental > Aquatic > Marine > Intertidal zone | place: USA...
TAGCCTCTTCTATCGCTAACTCTCCATTTAGAGCAGTTCTTACAATAAATGATTCCTTCCTTAAATTATAAGAAAGAAATTCTAAAATATCTTTTTCATCATCAACTAATAATATCTTATAGGACTCCGACATGATGCAAATCTAATTATTACATTACGATTGGTCTCTTTTTTCATGAAGATTTACTATATTAAAGCAACAATTAACAATTTCTTAACATAGAGGTAATGTATTATTAACGTGATAGCTACACTCTGATTGTATATTTGCACTAATATTTAAAATCACATAAAAATGGAAATCACTACTCAAAAGAAAGACTTATCAGCTGTTATTTACTTAGTTTTAATGACAACTGTATTTTTTATTGCTCTTTAATAATTTAGCTAGCAATAACTAAAAATATTAGAAGCATAGTTGTATCTTACAGCTATGCTTTTTTTATTAACACCCACTTAACTTTTAAATATTATTTTCTTAACATTAACATAACATCAGCAGATTGAACTTACATTATTATTGCGATAAAATTTAGACAAAAAAATTAATATGAAAAAACTTTTAAAAGGATTTGGATATCCTGAAGTTGTATGGCTACCTAAAGGGGAAAGGTCTTTTTTGACTTTTATATGCTTATCATTTCTTATAGCAATGTTTTTAACACCCTACCCTCAATACGCAATGTGGGCAGGCTTTGTGTTCGCTGCTTATGCCGCTATTGCTAATGATAGTATCCAAACTATTGGAACATTTATCGCGTCTAATCAAGATAAAAAATGGTGGGTTCTATGGATTTTTATTGGAGGTATTTTCTTCTTTACCATGTTTTATAGCTGGGTATCATTTGGTGGTGATGTTAGTCATGGGAGATTAACTTCAAAAGGCTTTGAAATAGCCCCCAAAAAATTTCATTTTCTACAAATTGCAGCACCTATTTTCTTATTGATACTAACTAGATTAAGAATGCCTGTGTCTACTACATTTATTCTTTTAACTTCTTTTGCAGCCACACCAGCTGCTGTAGGGGGCGTCCTTGCAAAAAGCATGAGTGGTTATATATTATCTTTTTTGATGGGCTTATTTTTCTTTTTACTAGTAGCTAAAGCATCAAAAAAATATTTTACAGGAGAAGCTAAATTTGGTTGGACAATAGCTCAATGGATAACTTCTGGAACACTTTGGTCTGTATGGCTAATGCAAGATGCCGCTAATATTGCTGTTTATTTACCTAGAAGTTTAAATACCGGAGAATTTATTGGATTTACTTCAATTGTAGTGATTGGCCTTGGGCTATTACTTTATTACAAAGGGGGGAGAATCCAAAAGATTGTAACGGAGAAATCTGTTGTTACAGATGTTCGTTTTGCCACTTTAATTGACCTAATATACTGTGTTATTCTATTCTACTTTAAGTTACACTCTAAAGTCCCTATGAGTACAACATGGGTGTTTATTGGATTGCTTGCGGGAAGAGAGTTAGGTATGGCTATCATGAAAACAGGTAATAACAATATCTTTCATGCTCTGAAATTAGGATTGAAAGATATGACTTTTGCTCTTTTAGGGCTAGTAATTTCTATTGCTATTGCTATTGGTGTAAATGATCAACTAACTGTATCTTCTATGTTAGAAACCATTCCGCAAGAATTTGCTTCAGGAATTGTTAAGTTCTTTTCAAGAATAGGCTTTTAATATTTAATTCTCAATTACTTAGCATTTAATTAACATGATTAATACTATCAGAATAGTATTTTAGCAAAAAATTAACTTAAAAACTAAACAAATGAAAAAAACAATCTTATTTATCTTTTGTACATTGTTAATCTCAATTAACGTAACCGCACAAAACGGAACTCCCTCAGTTAAAGTTTTCTCAAATTTTAACTATTACTTGTCAGCTGAAGAAGACGAAAATACATTTAAAGAGTTTGAGCTTAAACGAGCATATTTAGGCTACGGATACACAATAGATGAAAGGTTCTCAACAAAAATTACATTTGATGTTGGAAGCAATAGCTCGGGAAGTGCATATACAGCATTTCTTAAGATAGCTTCATTGAAATGGAAAGCTACAGACAACCTAAGCATTAATGTTGGAATGCTCGGAACAAAGAACTTTAAATTTATGGAGAAAACATGGGGCAGAAGATATATTGAAAAATCAGCTCAAGACAAATATAAATGGGCTAATTCTGCTGATCTTGGAGTTACAGCAGATTACAAAATATCTGATAATATTCGTTTAGATGCTCAAATATTAAATGGAGAAGGGTATAAAAAAACACAATCATCAAATGGATTGTTTAGAGGTGGCTTAGGCTTAACATATTCGTTAGGAAACAACCTAAAATTAAGAGTTCATCAAGATGTTATGCCAAGAACATCCTACGATGATATGAGTGAATCACAAACAATAACGACAGCTGCAATTGCATATTCAACAGAAAACATGACAATTGGCGGAGAAACAAATATGATGAATAACTCAAATTATGTTACAGATGATGAGAAAAGCTTGATGTCAGTTTATGGATCATATAACATTTCTGATAATTACACTTTATTTGCTAGATATGACGACGCCTCAGAAACTGATCAAGAAGGCTCATATACTATTTATGGTATAGAAAGAAAAATGGCAAAAGGAGTAACGGTAGCATTAAACATGCAATCTTGGGTTGACTCTGCTGATGATTCTGAAGCGGAACAAACATTATTCCTAAATTTAGAATATAAATTCTAAAAAAAATTACCTATTAAAAAGCCCCGCCTATTAAATTAGACGGGGCTTTTTATTTCTAGAAATTAATGCTATATTAACTTCAAATTTTAGTGATCATGGTCTCCATGGTCTTCACAATGAATCTCCATGTTTCCATTACCATAAGTTCCTGCAGGCACAGTATCTGTACCAACAATTGTTTCAGGAATATCTACAGTGTAGCCTGGAGCCTCAGCATCTTCTAAAGCTTCTCCACAAAACTCACCAAAATCTACTGCTACCTCATTACCATTTGCAAGCATGTAAGCCACATGACACTCATGACAAGAATCTTCTTCCTTTGAGCAAGAAGTCATCGTGGTAATAGCTAAAAATGCAAATGCAGCTAATAAATAGTTCAACTTTTTCATTTTATATTTTTTTAATTAATACTGACGCCTCACAGCCTGTGGCGTTTCGCTTCATAAAAGCTCATCAGAGTATTTAAAATTCATATTTTAAGTTAATATTAAACGATCTTCCAGGGCTAGGTATTCCTCCAGCGACACCTCTCACTCTAGATATATGAGGTGTATATTCCTCATTCAATAAGTTTTCAACTCCTAGTGTGCACAGAAATCTTTCAGTAAGATTCAAGCCTAGCTGAAGATTTATCACGCTATATGCATCTGTTTCTTCCTCATATTCAGCATAACTATCCTGCTTGAACTTATACTGATGATATAAAGAAATATAATCTAAATGTTTCCACATTTTTTTTATTTCCTTTTCCCATCCATCAAAAACCCCATCAAAATCAAACAATACTTTTGTTTTGATGCTATTAGCTGGCGTAAGCGCTAAACCATACTTATCATCTTTATTTTTAGTCTGTAGAAATGAATATGACTGTTCAAAGTGTAAATTATGCAAAGCATGAGGATGATAATGCAAATTCATTTCTACCCCCTTAATCTCAACTTGATCATATTGGATATAGTTATAAACTTTATATCCGCTAATAAATGTATCCGCTGGATTAACTGAAATAAAATCTGAGATATATTGAGCAAATGGATTTATTACAATACCTAAATGATTATTAAACCATTGGTATTTTAAATCAAACTGATTGGCATACTCTATATTTAATTCCGCGCTACCAATTTCATATCTATTTGTTCCATGATGAACTCCGTCCGAAAATAATTCAGAAAAATGAGGAGCTCTATAGGCTCCTGAATATGTTAATCTAAAAATATGATCTGTTAACTTATAATATAGGCCAGAAGAGAAACTAGTGCTAGAGAAAACCTTATCATAATCTATATTAAATTCACCTGTTTGGTCATTGACCTTTAAATTTTTATAATCGTAACGGAGTCCCGAATTTAAACCGTAATTATCCTTATCATAATCAATTGTTAAATATGGACCCACATTAAATGAAGATGCATCAGGTACTAATCTGTCTTCAATATTGTTTTTATTATTCAGCATAGTAATTTGGCTTCCTAAATGTACCGTCATATTATTATTACTATATCTAATGCTAGGTGTTATTTGAGTGTTGGAAAGATCCATATCGAAAGCAGGCCTAGACCATTTTTCCCACTCTTGTAGATTGTTGATAAAATGCCCGGCATAAAAATTAAACCTTATATTATCTATCACATAATTAGATTCATAGATAAAAATCTGATTATTAACATTTTGACTGGGTCTAGATGTAGCAAAACCAGTACTTAAATCTAAAGATGAGGAAGTAAGATCTATTAAACTTGCTGCATTAGGATCGCCATGTATATGGCCTGGAATCCCAGGAGCTTCTGTATGCAGTTGGTATCTAAAAATATTTTGCCAATTATTATTTCTATAGGCAACTGAAAATTTTAAGGCATTTTGTTTAAACCTTGAATTAAATAAATACCAATTATTAGGCAATCTATAATCAGCAGCAATTGAATACTGACCATATAAATTAAAATGAAAATTGTTTTGCCCCCACTTAACACCAAATTGATTACTACTGAAATAGCTGTTAGTATTAAATTTTGTAGCGACAAAGCCTTTTAATTTTTCACTAGAAATAAAAGGATAATCTTTAAAATACAACACCCCGCCAATAGCCTCAGCTCCATACTTAAGTGCACTCGCCCCTTTTATTAGCTCTACTTCTTGCAATCCCAAGTCTGTAAAGCCTATTCCATGATCATTTGCCCATTGCTGATTATTTATTTGCATTCCATTTAAATAACTAACCACTCGCATTCCTGACAAACCTCTAACAACAACTTTTTGAATGCCTAATCCAGATGAAATCATATCTACTCCGTTAAGTTGTGTGATACTCTCAACCATAGAAGAAGATTCTAAAAAACTAATTCTTTTCTTTTCAATATTTGTTAATTTACTATTCCCCAGCATATTATATGACTCCACAACTCCTACTTCATCTAACGAAACATGCAGCTTTTCTAAGATAACTTTTGATAATAATCCATTTTGATACTTAATTAATCTTGTGGCGTATCCAGCTTTAAAAAAATGAATATAGCTATTATTAGGAGTCTCTTCTTGAAGAGTAAAAACCCCTTCACTATCCGTATTGATTAGTATCTCCTGATCCGAAAAATAAACATTCACGTCACTTAATGGAACACCACCATCATCTAATACTACTCCCACAGTTTGCGCATTAACAAACAGAGTATTTATCATAAAAAACAATAAAATGAACCTATTCATAAAATTTAACACCTTTTTAAAATAACCAATTGCAAAAATAAAAAAAAATGCAACTGAGTTGCGTTTTTTTAAAAAAGAATTTTTATTACTTTCGTAGTGTTTTAAAAAAATATCAACAGAAGCCAAACCTATATGAAAAATAATATCAAAAAAGACATATGGCTCTTGATTTCAGCATTTGGAATTATGTTTGCTGTATTATCTTGGCTACAAGAGTCCTCTATTATACCATCTGAATTAGGATGGATAAAAGGATTTTACGCACTAATTACTGGAGTTATTTTATTTTTATTTTTCAGAAAAAGTTTATAATCTTTAGATTTGCATTATGCAGGATGAAATCTTTAACATTCAAAATAATGCTCAATTTGAAAGCTTAGCTTTAAAAATATTTGATTACCAAATGGAAAATAATCAGATATATAACAAATACTCTACATTAATATTAAAGGGAGAAAAACCTGTTAACATTTTCGAAATCCCATTTCTACCAATACATTTTTTTAAGACAGAACAAATTTTATGTAGAAAAAGAGCTATCGAAAATATTTTTTTAAGTAGCGGAACATCTGGAGCGCAAAGCAAACACTTAATATCTGATATTTCACTTTACAAAAATTCCTATACAAAATCCTTTAATCTCTTTTATGGAGACATTAAAAAATACTGTATATTATCATTGCTTCCTACATATAGAGAAAGAGAAGGGTCTTCACTAATCTATATGGTTGATGACTTAATTACAGAAAGCAAGCATGAAAAGAGCGGATTCTATCTTAATGAATTAGAAAATCTAGCAAACACGCTGAAAAAACTAGAGAAAAAAGGCCAAGAAACAATTTTATTCGGTGTTAGTAGTGCTCTTTTAAATCTTGCTGAAAAATTTCCACAAGAACTAAAAAATACTATAATTATTGAAACAGGAGGGACTAAAAACAAGAGTAAAGACCTACTAAAAGAGGAACTCCACAAAAAGCTAAAAGAAGCTTTTTCATTACCCAAAATACATTCTGAATATGGCATGACGGAACTATTATCACAAAGTTATTCAAAAGGAGATGGAATCTTTAAATCTCCTGCATGGAAAAAAGTACTTGTAAGAGATATAAAAGATCCTCTATCTATAATAGGCAATAATAAAGCTGGAGCAATCAATATCATTGACTTAGCAAATCTTTATTCATGTCCATTTATTGCAACAGAAGACATGGGAGAAACGTTTGAAAATGGATTGTTTAAAATAACTGGAAGATTAAGAAATTCAGATATAAGAGGCTGCAATCTATTAATTTCATGAAAATAAGAAAAGGGAAAATATCAGACTTGAAAAATATAATGAAAATGTATAAGTCTTGCGTTAGCGGGATGATAGAAAACAATATTGACCAATGGGATGAAAACTACCCTAACTCAAGCATAATAACACAGGACCTATATGAAGAAACCTACTATATTGCAGAAATTAAAAACGAAATTGTTGGCGGAATAAACATAGATCAGAAACAAGATAAAACATATTTAGAAGTTAACTGGGAGGAGAAATCTGATTTATTTTTAGTTGTACATCGTCTAGCAGTAAAAAAAGAATTTTGGGGCAGTAAAATTGGGAAAAAACTAATGCTGTTTGCTGAAAAAATGGTAGAACAAAAGAAAATGCATTCTATCCGTCTAGACACATACTCAGGGAACCCTAAAGCTATAGAATTCTATAGAAGATTAAAATACAAAGAGCGAGGAGAAATTAATCTTAAAGCTAATAAAAATCAATATTATTGCTTTGAGAAAATTATAAGATAAGAACGCTTTTAGCAATTATTATATTAGAATTTTTATCGAGTATTATTTAATGAAAAAGAAAAACACACCGTACATTGTAGTCCTTGGAATAGCGCAAGATGCGGGATATCCACAAGCAGGATGTAATAAGGATTGCTGTAACGAAGCATGGGATAATCCCTCGAAAAGAAGAAATGTAAGCTGCTTATCTCTAGTAGACCCAATTAGTAAGGAGCAATGGCTTTTTGACGCAACTCCTGATATAAAATTTCAACTCCAATTATTAGAAAATAAATCAGAAATCAATAATCTTAGTGGCCTTTTCCTTACACATGCACATATAGGGCATTATACAGGATTAATGCACCTTGGAAGAGAAGTAATGGGGTGCGAAAAACTACCCGTTTATTGTATGCAAAGAATGCAAGATTTCATAAAAAACAATGCTCCTTGGAATCAACTTGTAAAGATTGAAAATATAGATTTAAAATTACTAAAAAATGATTCTACTATTAGGCTAAACGAAAGAATAAATGTTACCCCTTTTTTAGTTCCTCATAGAGATGAATACTCAGAAACAGTTGGTTATAAAATCACTGCAAATAAAAAGAAGTTAATTTTCATCCCAGATATTAATAAATGGGAACAATGGGACAAAGATATTAGAGAAATTATTAAAAATATAGATTATGCTTTTTTAGATGCTACTTTTTATAAAAATGGAGAATTAGATAGAGATATGAGCGAGATACCACATCCTTTTGTAGAGGAAAGCATGATGTTATTTAATAACCTTAAAGAAACAGAAAAAGAAAAAATATATTTCATACATTTTAACCATACAAACCCTTTATTGATAAAGGGGAGTAATGCTCAGGAAGAAGTGATAACAAGAGGATTTAATATAGCTGAAGAAGGTGGAATTATTCAATTCTAACAGCTACTTATATTATTTAACCCATTTAAGCACCTCAGTATAAAATATATTAGGTTTTTCGGCATGAAGCCAGTGTCCTGCTGAATCAATAGTAGTAATATTAAAGTTTGAAAAATGTTTACTAATAATTAATTCATCCTCCGCTGTAATATAGTTAGATTTTTCACCTTTAATAAAATAAGTAGGAATATCACAAACCCCTTTAATAAAGTCTGCTTGCTGAATATTACTTACCTTCTCTAAAAGTACATCTATATTAAATCTCCAGCCAAATTCTTTCTCATTATTTCTATACAGGTTTTTCATTAAGAATAATCTCATCCCTGGATTTTCATAAGCTATAGAAAGAACATTATCAATTTGCTCTCTTTTTTCAAAGTCTTCCAGAGGCAGCTTATGTAATGTCTCTATAACGCTCTGAACGAAATCAGTATTATACCTTCTTGGTGCTATATCAGCTACTATTAATTTCTCTATTTTACCTGGGTGTGTGAATGCTAATTTCATTCCAACCTTACCGCCTAAAGAATGTCCTAAAATTATAGGTTTTTTAAGATTATTATCTATGATGTACTCTAAAACATCATCACACATTACATCATAATTAAAAACCTCAGAATGAGGAGATCTACCATGATTTCTTAAATCCAGCAAATGAACTCTACAATCCTTTGCAAATTTTTTCCCAAGAGAATTCCAATTATCACTCATCCCAAAAAGTCCGTGAATTACAATTAAGTTTTTTCCTTTATCGCCATATTTTTTTGAGTAAAGTTTCATCTATAAAAGTCGTTTATACATTTGTATTGTATTTTCCAATCCAAGATAAATTGAATCGCTAATAAGTGCATGCCCAATTGACACTTCATTCAATTGAGGTATATTCCTTGCGAAAAAAGACAAATTCTCTAAATTCAAATCATGTCCTGCATTAATTCCCATGCCTAATTCATAGGCCTTCTGTGCAGCCAAAATATAAGGCTCTATAGCTTTATCCTTATCAATTAAATAATCACTAGCATAGGCTTCTGTGTAAAGTTCAATTCTATCTGCACCACAATCTTTTGCTGCCTCAATAATTTCTATCTTTGGATCTACAAAAAGAGAAGTTCGAATTCCATTTTTCTGAAAGACACTTATCTTATCTTTTAAAAAAGGTAAATAATTAATGGTATCCCACCCTGCACAGGAAGTAATAACATCAGCAGCATCCGGAACCAAAGTTACTTGGGATGGCATTACCGACAATACCATTTGCGTAAAACTTTCAGATGGATAGCCTTCAATATTATACTCTGTTGTAATAACCTTTTTGATATCCAAAACATCATCTCTTCTAATATGTCTTTCATCAGGTCGTGGATGAATAGTAATTCCATCTGCTCCAAATCTCTGGCAATTTATAGCTGCTTCAACTATATTAGGAATCCGCCCGCCCCTAGCATTTCTTATTGTTGCTATCTTATTTATATTGACACTTAAGTGAATCATAGAATAAATCGCAAAAGTAAAAATAGTATCTTTGCAATATGCAATCAAAAGCACTTATTTCTTCAAGTATAGAAAGTATTCACCCTCAAGAAGATGGAAATAGAGCTTTGGAAATGATGGAGCAATTTAGAATAAATCACCTTGCTATCGTAAAAAACAACCATTTCCTAGCAGTGGTTTCTGATAAAGAAATTTTAAACTGGGAGTCATCTAACGAGTATATTGAAGAACATTTAAGCAATCTTGCCGCCCCTTATGTAAAATACAATCAACATTTATTTGATATTATTGAAGTCTTGGAAAAAAATAATCTGTCCGTTGTTCCAGTTTTAGACGAAGAAAAACATTATTTAGGCGTGATTACAAGCAGAAAGCTCATGTATACTATTGCAAAATCAGCTACAATACAATCTATCGGAGGGGTTATTGTTCTAGAAATGAATCATCATGACTATTCTCTAACTAAAATTGCAAGTATTGTAGAGGCTAATAATACACGAATATTAAGTTCATATATTATTTCAAATCCTAACTCTACAAATATTGAAGTCACAATAAAGGTGAACAAAAAAGATATTAGTACAATTATTAAAGACTTTGAAAGGCATGGATATAATGTTAGTGCATCCTACAAAGAAGAAAATTCAGAAGATGATTTTTTAGATCGTTATGAATCATTAATGCGGTTTTTAAATCCATAAGATGAAACAAAAATTTTGTTTTCTTGTAATATATCTTATCACATTTCTAGCATATTCTCAAGATATAATTACAGTATCAGAAATTACCATCAATGGGAATAAGGTTACACAAGAAAATATTATTCTTAGAGAAATAGTGTTTGAAGAGAATAATTCATTTATCATCAACGAATTAGAATCTAAAATCAAAGAAAGCAAGTATAATCTTATTAATTTAAAGTTATTCAACTTTGTTGAAATTGATTATGTGTTAATAGGTAGAAAAGCGAAAGTAACAATTAATCTAACTGAAAGATGGTACATCTGGCCCTATCCTGTTTTTGAGATTTCCGAAAGAAACTTTAATAGCTGGTGGGAAGAATTTAAAACAAGTAATTATTCAGATTTTTCTCGATTAAATTATGGAATATTCTTAAACTGGAATAACTTTAGAGGAAAGAATGAAATTGTCCAATTAAAAATAAGACGTGGATTTAAAGAGCATTATCTATTATCATATCAAATGCCATATCTTAATAAAAAGAAAACTATTGGGCTAAATACTAATCTACAGCTCTTTAGAAGAAAAAAGACGTTCTATCAAACAACTGACAATACCCTGAGGTATTTCGAAAAAGACAACGAGTATACATCAATAGATCACACAATCAATCTTGAGCTTATGTATAGAAAAGGAATAGATCAAAAACATAAATTAAAATGCTACTATTTTAATTCATTGATAGCAGATAGTATCGCGATACTAAACCAACGCTATTTAAACAACGATAAAAAATCTGGAAACTATTTTAAGGCAACTTATGAATTTACTAAAGAAAAAAGAGATTATATTATTTATCCACTACATGGGTATTTTATAGAAATTGGAGCATCAAAATATTTTAAAGGAAGTAGCCCTGTAAATCACTTTGAATTTGATATAAGAGCAGCAAAACATATAGAGCCAAAAAAGAGCATATTCTTTGGAAGCAGTATTGCGCTTAAACTAACCTCAAAAGGATATCAGCCCTATTTTCAACAAGAAGGATTTGGGTTTAATGATTATGTAAGGGGGTACGAATATTATGTAATAGATGGCCAGCAATTTTGTTTAAGCAAAACAATGTTAAAATATGCTCTTGTTGAAAAAACAAATTTTGAGATTCCCTATATGAAAATGAAGCAATTCAAAAAATCACATTACTCAATTTATCTTGGTCTTTTTTCTGATATGGGGTATATTAAGGACTCTCAAAATACAGCAAATAATCCAATGCAAGGCAGGTTATTATGGGGGAAAGGGGTCTCGCTAGACTACGTAACTTATTATGATAAACTATTAAGAATCGAGTTTTCAATAAACCATTTAGGAGAAAAAGGCGTATTTTTACATTTTTCAAATCCTTTTGGATCAAAGAAGAAGCTATGACAATTGCAATTATTGGGAGTCCATATCCAGATCATTTTACAAAATATATTCAACATCTAATTAAAAAATTAGAAAGTGAACACATAAAAATTATTATTGAAGAAACCTTTAATGCTTTTTTGCAAAAAAATATTCGATTTGTAAATGACAATCAAACTTTTAATTCTCACGAATCACTAAAAGACAATGCTGATATTTTACTAAGCATTGGTGGAGATGGTACTTTGCTAAATGCTGTTACTTTCGTGAGAAAGTCAAATATACCTATAATGGGAATTAATACCGGAAGATTAGGATTTATATCAAGTATTTCAGCAGGTCAAATTGACAATGCATTGAATGATATTATAAAAGGGGATTACAAAATCAATGAACGCACATTATTAGAATTGAACACAACTAATAAGCTTTTTAAAAACAAGAATTTTGCTCTAAATGAAGTTGCTATTGTAAAAAAAGACACTTCATCTATGATTAGAATTGATGCTTATATTGATAACGAATTCTTAAACACCTATTGGGCAGATGGACTTGTAGTATCTACTCCTACAGGATCAACAGGATATTCATTAAGCTGTGGTGGCCCTATTATTATGCCAGGTACTAATAATATAATTATTACTCCTAATGCTCCTCATAACTTAAATGTTAGACCAATAGTTATTAATGATGCTAGTATTATAAAACTAAAGGTAGAAGACAGAGACCAACTAGCATTAGTTTCATTAGATTCCAGATCAAGAGCCTTTGATAGCGACACTGAACTAATTATTAAAAAAGCAGACTTTAAAGTTAGGCTTATCGAACCTCAAAATAATTCTTTTACATCAACTATAAGGAATAAGCTAATGTGGGGTATAGATAAAAGAAGCTAATATTTCCTAATAGAACTCTAGAATATTTATATTTGCACATTATTGGAAAAATAATGAATATGAAACGATTGATCCCTAAAATAACAGCACTCCTCATTATATTTATTCTGGCTAGTTTTACCAGTAAGGCACAACAATTTACCCCTAATACGGAAATTGGGCTCTTATTAGGAGGGTCATACTATCTTGGAGACTTAAACAAAGTTCATTTTTACCAACCATTACCTACTGCAGGATTAATTATTAGAAAAAATAGGGATAAGCGTTTCGTCTATAAGGCAGAGGTGATGTATATAAATCTAAGGTCTGACGAGAGAGAATCTAACGATTCCATTGCAAATAATAGAGGTCTGCATTTTAGATCTCCAGTTTATGAAGTTTCTGGTCAATTAGAATTTAATTTTCTTCCCTACCAGCCCGGCAATCCATTATATACATGGACTCCCTTTATTTATACTGGAGTTTCTTTGTTTGGTTTTAATCCGCAAGCAGAAAATAGCGCAGGAGAATGGGTGGATTTACAAGAACTAGGTACTGAAGGACAAGGGTCCGTAGAATTCAAAGACAGAAAATCTTACTCATTAATCCAATTTTCAATTCCTATGGGGGGAGGGGTTAAAATAGCAGTAAATGAATCTTTTAGTATTATCTTAGAATATAGCGCTAGAAAAACTTTTACTGATTATCTAGATGATGTAAGCACAACCTTTGTTGGAGATAAGACAATAGCTGGAGGTTATCCAACAGACATGAGTAATATGTCAGTAGAAATGTCAGACCCAGAAGGAACACATGTGAATGGAGATCAAAGAGGGAATCCAGATAAAAAAGACTGGTACTCATTTGCTGGGATTACACTTTCCTTTAAGCTAAAAAATAATACTAAAGGTTGTGACTACTAATGCGCTAAGCTTAGATGAAACAAATAATTGACACTAATAACTTACCTAAACATATTGCTATTACCATGGATGGGAATGGCAGATGGGCTAAAGAAAAAGGGAAACTTAGAGCTTTCGGCCATAAAAATGGGGTAGATGCGGTAA
>Ga0315315_10003949_pt1 | contig 13683 bp, 14 predicted proteins | sample M140m3416metaG_FD_203699 | JGI IMG/M metagenome (GOLD analysis project Ga0315315, IMG submission 203699) | Ammonia-oxidizing marine archaeal communities from Monterey Bay, California, United States - M1 40m 3416 | ecosystem: Environmental > Aquatic > Marine > Intertidal zone | place: USA...
CACGCTCTTGTATCTCATCTGCAACCATCATTAATGATTGCTGAACGGCTAATGAAAATTCTTTTTCCTTATCATTCCAAGCGGAAAAAATCCAATAACCTTGAAGAATAACAATCCCTAAAATCGAGAAAATCATAAAAGTTACAAGAGAAATAAAAAGGTTTTTTTTCATACACTATTAAACACAATATGCATATAACATACACAAATTTCATTCAATTTAATCAAAATTTATCCTAATGGTATGTTAATAATATATACTGTAAACTATTTTTTCAACTTTATTAAGAGCTCCTTAGCCTGAAAATAAAATTTATCCATAGTAATATTTTCTATCACGATATCAGCAAGTTTAATTTTTTTTTCATCGCTTAATTGTTTCTCCATTCTTAATAAAACTTCATTTTCACTAATTTTATCTCTTAAAGTTACTCTTTCAATACGCTCTTTCTTGGGAGAAGTAATTAAAATTAATTTATCAAATTTTTTATATCTACCTGTTTCAAATAATATTGCAGATTCGTTAATAATGAAGGGAAAGTTTTGATATTTAAATAAAAAATTTTTAAATGCCTCCTCCACAGCTGGATGAACTATTTCATTTAAATTATTTAGGGCTTTAGAATCTGAAAAAACTTTTTCAGATAATTTTCTTCTATCCAACTTACCTCCGACATACATTTCATCCCCAAATCTTAAAATAACATCTCTTCTTAGAGATGAATCTAATAATTTTCTACCAACTAAATCTGACTCAAAACAGGGGACGCCCCATTTTTGGAACCAATTAAGAAATGTAGACTTCCCACTTCCTATTCCACCAGTTAAACCAATCAATTTCATTTTATCTTGCTTATGAAAAATATTAAATTGTTATCTTCTTATTAAATAATTAACCCTTTGAGGATCAATAATTAATTTTTTAATAGATGGAGGTTGTTCAATCATGATCAGCTGAAGTTTTTCACTATGTTTATTTTCAATATCATTATAATCTACAACTAAATTAAAATCTGAAGCCTTTACAGTTCTTAATACTGATAAAGGTAAAGTGGCTCTTATTTTAGCCTTAGGAGGAAAAAGCTTAACCCTTATGCTTTTTGGGGTATTAATTAAACCTATCCCCAACGTAAACTCTTTTTCTGAATGTCTAGATACTGATAATTTTATATTAGCACTTGATTCTGATAATTGAATTTCAGGAATTAATTGTAAACTAATTTTTTTACTCATGCTTTCATAAACATCTTCAACTTCAATATATTTGGTTTTTATTGAGCCTAAAGTATCCAAAATTGATTTTGGTCCTCTAACCAAAATACTGTCTGGTAAAATTTTTATGGGAGAATCACTTAGATATCCAGCTCTTAGATTTATTTTAACATTTGGAACAACAGCAACAACTTTGTTATCTAAAATACTGAAATCAAAATCTAAAGATGTAGGAGTAATTAAATTAAGTTTAGTATTTCCGAAAAATTGATTTTGAATTAAAAATTGTTGGTTTTCGATGTTAACCTCCCCTATCTTACTATCAAATTTTCCTTGCTCCAAGGAAATATTTAATGATTTATTGATCAAACGATATATTAGAATATCAATTCCACTAGCTGTTATTGAAGCTTTGATTTGTTTATTATTTGAATGTAGTATAATTCCATCTGGCACATTGATCCAGTTTATTGAAAAAGGCTGATCGAGCGTGTAAGTATTTGAAAGTTTAGTGCTTACCCAAAAGGTAAATGACAATAAAACAAAAAAAAGAAAAAACTGAAAACGACCCTTTGAGGGCAATATCCCAAAAAAAAGTTCAAATTTTTTGGATTTATTGGACATATGATTTAATAAAATTTTATTATTTAAGTAAAGAAATCAATTACTTCTTGACTTACACCGACATTCGAGAATCCACCATCATGATAAAGATTTTGTAAAGTAACTTTACGAGTTAGGTCTGAAAAAAGTGAAACTGTATAGTCCGCGCATTCTTTAGCTGTTGCATTTCCAAGTGGAGACATTTTTTCTGCATATTTTAAAAATCCATCTAAACCCTCAACACCTTTACCTGCTGTAGTTAGGGTTGGAGACTGAGAAATAGTATTAACACGAACTTTTTTATCCTTACCAAAGAAATACCCAAAACTTCGAGCGATAGATTCTAAGTAAGCTTTATTATCAGCCATATCATTATAATTTGGAAATGTTCGCTGAGCTGCAACGTAGCTGAGTGCAACAATACTACCCCATTCATTCATTGCATTTTTTTGATATAAACATTGCATTAGCTTATGAAAAGAAACAGCTGAAACATCCCAACCTTTTGTCATCCAATCATGATTTAGGTCAGTATAGTGTTTACCCTTACGGACATTTACCGACATCCCAATACTGTGCAAGACAAAATCTAATTTACCTTCTAAAATCTCTTGAGACTTATCAATTAGTTGATTTAAGTCATCCATTTTTGTTGCATCTGCAGTTATAACTTTAGAATTAGTTTTTTTGGCTAGATCATTAATTGTACCCATCCTCATTGCGACAGGGGCATTTGTAAGCACAAAAACACCTCCAGCATCTGAAACCGATTCAGCTGTTTTCCATGCAATTGATTGTTCATCAAGAGCACCAAAAATAATTCCCTTCTTCCCTTCTAGTATTTTATATGACATTGGATAGATTTAAAACTTAAATATACGTTTAATTCATTAATTCCTTTGCATGAGCAATGGCAGTTTCAGTAACTTCTTTTCTTGATAACATTTTCGCAATCTCTTCAATCCGAGAATCGTTATTTAGTAAATTCAGATAAGTTTTAGACTCACCTTTCTGTTTTCTTTTTTCAACTTTAAAATGATAATCTCCTTTAGCTGCAACCTGAGGAAGATGAGTGATTGTAAATACTTGTAGCTTTTCAGAAATATTGGCCATAACTTCAGCAATATTGCCAGAAATCTTTCCTGATATCCCAGTGTCAATTTCATCAAAGATTAAAGTTGGAAGTTTTTTGTAACGTGAAAGAATAGCTTTAATAGCTAACATTATTCTTGACAATTCGCCACCAGACACAACTTTCTTAATTAACTTAAAGTCTCCTCCCTTATTTGCACTAAACTGAAACAAAAGTTGATCTGTTCCGTTAAAAAGAAATTCTCTTTTTTTAATTAATTCAATTTTAAACTTAGCATCTTGCATTCCCATTTTTGAGAGTAATTGTTCAAGCTCAATTGTTAGTTGACTTATTGCATTGTTACGATTCTTTGACAATTGATTGCAAATATTAGTTAATGCAATACTTTGATCATTTATAGTTTTTTCCAATGCATTTAATTTATCATCTAAACTAAAAGTCTCATTCAAAGCAATTTCTAATTTATTTTTGATTTCAAGTAAATCAGACATATTGTTAACCTTATGTTTATGATAAAGAACATTTAAAGTATCCATTTTTAAATTTAACTCATGCAGTTTTTCAGGATTTGCTTCTGTTTGATCAAATTTTTGCTTTAACGACTCTAAAAGATCTTGCATCTCAACATCAATAACTTGAATTCTGTCTTGAATTTCTTTGTAATCTTTAGACTTATCACTAGCGCCCTCTATATGTCTTCTTAACTCTTTAATTTGATCTAGTAATCCTAGCGAATCTTTCTCTAATAATAGGATTGATGATGCCAGGACTGTTTGCAAATAATCTACATGATTTAAACTATTCAATTCATCCTCAAGATCTTCCTGCAAACCAACTCGAAGTTTATAATTATTTAGTTCCTCAAATAAGAATTTCTTATAGTCTAAATTGTCTTGTGATTCAGATTGATTTTTTTTGCACTCTTCATATTCATTATGGGTGATTTTGTGGACAGCAAGTAAATTTTGATACTGCAATAACATTCTGTTATTATCTGCAATAGCATCTAATACCTGAAATTGATATTCGTTTTTAAGTAGAGAAAGTGTATCATTTTGAGAATGAATATCAATTAGGTTTAAAGTTACTTTTTCGAGCACTGCTAGGTTCACAGGTGTATCATTAATAAATGCTCTAGACTTTCCTTGCGGTAAAATCTCTCTTCTAATTACAGTTTCTTCATCATAATCTAAATCAAAAGATTCAAATAAGGCCTCCATTGCATAAGATTTTATTTGAAAAGTAGCTTCAACGATACATTTTCGGTCTGAATCAAAAAGGCTTGATAAGTCAGCTCTTTTACCAATGATTAGAGATAGGCCCCCCAAAATAATTGACTTACCGGCACCAGTCTCACCTGTTATACACGTAAGCCCACCATAAAAATCAACTTCTAAATTGTCGATAATAGCAAAATTTTTTATTTTAAGGTGTTTAAGCAAAGTAGAATATGATTTTTAAATATCTAAATATATGAATATTAAAAAATATTAAGCTTTAATTTGCTTCCATCTGGATCCGAAAAAGGGTGCAATTTTTTTAAGCAACTCTTCGGTATTTTTAAAATCAACTTTTGGACCTTCCTTAAAAAGATTTACTATTTCTTCGACCTTAGCATCAAAAAAGATCTGAAGTAAAAGAGCATTAGGTCTTCTGTTAAATAATGGTCCCAATTGTTCAATGGATTTCATCAAACCAATCTTACCCTTATTTGGATCTGAGGTCATTTGATCTAAACCTTCCCGATGATATGTGTAAAATGCAATTCTGTATTCCCTGAATGTATTGGATATAAGAGAATCAATAAGCCAAAAACGATTTCTTCTTCCGTCTGAGGGCTTCCATCCTCTTCTGGAGGTTATTTGTGCTATATTAACTATTTGACGTGCTTGTCTATAGAATTTTTCACCTCCATTAAGAGAGAAACTATCAGCATCCAAACCAATAATAATATTTGCATAAAAACTAATCAACGATATTAAATTTGATTCAAAACTAGATTCATTAAAAAAAAGTGGCTGAAACTCCTGATAACTAAAAACTACATCCTTATCTAAAAAATTAAGTATGGGGCTATCATAATTGGTATCAAAAACAGGCCTTTGAGATTGAACCTGAAGAGAAGCCTCAAATTGATCATTACTGTAGCCTGTGAGATTAAAAATAAATGAACAGGTTATCTTTTCATTGCTCAAAAATTTTTTATCTGTCCATACTTGGGTATTAATAAACTCGCTTAAAGAACGTTCTAACGTTTTGAAAATTTGTTGATTTGTTTGATTTACTAAGTCAGAATTTACTATGACTTGTGCATCTAATTCTTGTGCTTGTGATCGAGAGTAAAAAAAAACAATGAGATATATACAAAAACAATATGGCTTCATGTATTTAGTATTTGTTCAAAGATACGGTGAGCACATTCTGTCTTGGACTGAAGAGGAAAATTTTTTATAGTATTATCATTATGAATAAAAGTGATTTTATTAGTTAAACTAGAAAAACCAGCTCCTTTATCCTTTAACGAGTTTAAAACAATCCCATCTAGATTTTTTATTTTAAGTTTCAGTTTTGCATTATTTATTTCGTTTTCAGTTTCTAAAGCAAAGCCAATTAAATATTGATTTTTTTTCTTTTCTCCCATGTAAGCAAGTATATCTTTTGTGGGTGAGAGCTCTATGGATTTTATATTTTGATTTTTTTTAATTTTTTTTGCATTATAATTCTTTGGTTTAAAATCTGATACTGCTGCTGCTGATATCGCTATATCAATGTTTGAATAATATTTTTTGACTTTTTCAAACATTTTTTCAGCACTAAGTACTCTTTTAATTGATATCGAAGGGTGACTAATTTTTTCTTCACTAGGCCCACTTATTAATATAACTTCTGCTCCCAATTCAACAGCTACTTTTGCTAAAGCAAAACCCATTTTACCAGAAGAGTGATTACCAATAAAACGAACAGGATCAATCGCTTCATAAGTAGGTCCTGCTGTTATTAAAATTCGTTTGTTTTTTAGGGGCATTATAGGGTTAAAAAAGGCAATGATTTTTTCAACTATTTCTTTAGGTTCCACCATTCTTCCTTTACCTACAAGACCGCTAGCTAATTGACCTTCTTCTACTGGCAATATATGATTACCATAGGATTTTAAAATATTTATATTTTTTTGGTTAGAAGGATGTGCATACATGTCTAAATCCATCGATGGTGCAATGAAAGTTGGACATTTAGCAGAAAAGTAAACAGCAAGTAAAAGATTATTACACCTTCCATTAGACATAGCAGAAATTGTATTGGATGTAGCTGGTGCAATTAACAAAATATCAGCCCACAAACCTAACGCTACATGATCATTCCAAATAGGATTATCAAAATCGTTAGCTGTAAAGGTTGATAATACAGGGTTTTTTGAAAGAGTAGAAAGAGTTAAAGGTGTTACAAAATCTTTAGCTGATGGAGTAATTACCACTCGCACCTCAGCTCCATTCTTTAGAAGTTCTCGAACTATTAAGGGAGTTTTGTAAGCAGCTATACCTCCGGAAACTCCGAGTAAAATCTTTTTACCGCCTAGCAAGTTCATTTTTGTGTTTTTATTCTTCAGTATTACGGGAATAAATTTTGTCATTTAACCACTCCTCCACTGCCATGGCATGTGGTTTTGGTAATCGTTCATAAAAACGTGAAACTTCAATTTGTTCTTTATTTTCAAAAATTTCCTCCAAACTATCATTATGAGTTGCGAATTCATCTAACTTTTCATGCAACTCTTTTTTGATGTCTAAATTTATTTGCTGAGATCTTTTTGAAATAATCGATAATGCCTCATAAATATTATCTGTAGGAGATTCTATAATGTTACGATCATATGTTTTTGAAGTTAGGGGGGCTTTAGATTCTCTGTATTTTGTCATTTTGTTATTTTATAAGGTTAGCAGTAATTATATTAATTTTTTCTAATTCAGAATTAACTTTCTTCATTTTTTCATCCATATCTTGAATAAAAACAGTATCAGGATAATAACGTAAAATAAGATTATATTGTTGTTGAAGCTCATTTAAACGATCTTCTTTCTTGCTAAAAATACTATTAACAGCAATTTCAAAAAGAGATTTAAATTTGATGTAAAGAGACTCTTCCCTAAATTTTGTTCCTGGGAAACTAGCAATAAAATTATCATTAGCATTTATTGCTGCTCTATAATCACGGATTGTGAAATATTGTTTAGCTATTTCAAAATCTTTTTTTTCTAGTTTTACTTGAAGTTCAGAAATCATTTGATTGGCTTCAATAGAATATTCTGAATTTGGATACAAATTGATAAAAACCTGTAATTTCTCAATTGCAGTATAAGTTTCTTCTTGGTCTAAACTGTAAATAGGAGATTGGTAATAATAGCTTTTGGCTGCCTTAAATGATGACTCCTGAATACGATCACTCTTAGGAAAAGATTTTATGAAATTTTCAAACTGGTAAGCAGCCAAACTATAATTTTTAATTTGAAAATAAGATTCAGCAAAAAAGAAAATAATTCTCTGAGCTTGAGGTTTTCCGCGATAATTTGGAATTATTTGCTCAAAGAGTCTATTTGCTTTTCGATACTCGCCTTGATTAAAATAAACTTCGGCCTGTTTATATTTTTCAGGTGCATTGTTGCTATTTAATAATTTCTGATAATCACTACACGAAGACAGGATATTAAAAGAAAATAAAATAATAAAAACCGAAATTAGTTTTAATTTCATCCTGCAAAAGTACTAAATCTCAATGAGAATATAAATTAATATTGTAGAGAGGTTTTTTTAAACTTTACAATGCGTGTATTGAATCTTCTAAAATTTTTTCCATACGTTCTTTCAAATGAGCTGAAGCACTAACAAGGGGTAAACGAACTTGTTTTGAGCATATTCCAAGACATTCCATTAAAGCCTTAATTCCGACTGGATTTCCTTCCTCAAAAAGTAAATTAATGAGATCTAACAACTGATAATGGAGTTCATATGCTTTTTTAAGGTCTCCCTCTTCTATTAAATGTATCATTTTAACAAGGGGAACTGGTAATGCGTTTCCAAGAACGGAAATAGTTCCAACTGCCCCAGCTAAAATCATAGGTAAAGTTAATGCATCATCTCCCGAAATTAACTGAATATCTTTAGAACAACATTTAATTATCTCTTGAGCTTGAAGCATATCCCCACTTGCATCTTTTATACCAATAATATTATCAAAATTTTCAGTAAGACGCATAAAAGTGTCAACTTCTACAGAACTGCCAGTTCTTGAAGGGACATTATAAACAATTACAGGGATTGGACTAGCTTTAGATATTGCTGAATAATGATGATAGATACCTTCTTGAGAAGGTTTGTTGTAGTATGGTGAAACAGATAGAATTGCCCCAAATGTTGTTAAATCTGTCTCTTTAATTTCTTCTACAACTTTAGAAGTATTATTTCCTCCAATTCCAACAACTAATGGGAGTTTAGATTTATTTGCCTTAACCACCGCTTCAATAACTGCTTTTTTCTCTTGACTTGAAAGACAAACAACCTCAGCAGTAGTTCCCATGATCACAATATAATTAGCACGTCCAGTTGAAATATTTTCTACAATAGTTGGTATAGATTGGAAATCAATATCACCATTAGAATCAAATGGTGTTACCATAGCTACACCTAAACCTTTTAAATTCATTTTCTATTTTTTTAAAAAAGCATTAATGTAATTTTTACTCTCGCTTAAAAATAAATCCGTCTTTTCTGGGGGAATTTTTAAAATGATATCATTTATTCTAAGGTTGGCATTATAAAAACCAATACGTAATTTTGATTTACAATTGATGCTTATTAATTCTGGAAAAGGGTCTTTATTAACAAAATAATTAACCAATAAATCGTTTTTTTTTTGAAAAAAAATGTTCATATCGTCAGTGAAATTTCCCAGTACACTCAACTGTTTCCTTGAGCAAAAAATTGTACTTATTAAATTAAAATTAACTTTCAAAATTTCTCCTTTACCAAATATTATAATTGTTATTCTTTTTATTGAAATATTTAATTCTTTCGATAGTTCTATGAAAACTTTTTCATCAATTGAATGGTCCTCTGGAAGGATTATAACTATTGATCTTAGTGTCTTTATAGTTTTTTTTGATTGCTTTCCAAGGCCTTTAATTTTTTTTTTAAACCTGTAGCGCAATATTACATTACTAAAAAAATTTAACATTTTTATTAAATTAGTATAAACTTATTCTACAAACATAATATAATGGGTGTATGTATCATTTTTCTTTAAAATGTTATATATATAACATTTTAAATTCTTTTTTTCTTTAAAAGAACATATTCCATTTCTGTCAAAATTGGAATATTTAAATTTTTTGCTTTTGCTTTTTTTGAAGGACCTATTCCAGATCCAGCAATCAAATAATCTGTCTTAGAGGAAACAGAACTCATTATCACTCCACCAAGATTTTCTATTTCATCTTTTAAATTTTCTCTACTGTAGTTTTCAAAAACCCCCGAAATAACGATTTTTTTTCCTTCAAAGGCAGAAAGCGAACTTTTTGTTTTTGATACTTGTTCCAACTGAAGACCAAAACTTGACAGAGTTTCAATAATTTCAATATTTTCTGATTTAGAAAAATATTTAATTATACTCTCTGCAATCCGTTCTCCAATTTCATCAGTTTCAATTAAACTGTTTAGACTTGCTGCTCTAAGAGCTTTAATTGAACCGAAAGCCCTTGCTAATCGCTTAGCAACTGTCTCTCCGACATAACGAATACCTAATCCAAAAAGAACCTTTGAGAACGGTTTTATTTTCGAATTTTCAATTCCTTCTAAGAGGTTATTAACCGATTTTTCTGCCATTCGCTCCAATGGTAAAATTTGCTCCTTTTTTAATTTGTACAAATCTGCAATATTGAATAACAATCCCTCGTGAAACAATAAGCTTACAGTTTCACTACCTAAGCCTTCTATATCCATAGCCTTTCTTCCTATAAAATGCTGTATTTTTCCAATTTGCTGAGGAGGACAATTTGTTTCATTGTTGCAATAGTGTTGGGATTCACCTAATTCGCGTTTTAAAGTGAATCCACATTCAGGACAATTGGTTATAAAAGAAACTTCTTTGAATGAATAATTTCGCTTTTCTAGGTTTACTCCAGTTATTTTAGGAATAATTTCTCCACCTTTTTCAACAAAAATAGTATCTCCAATTCTTATATCTAACTTTTCAATCTGATCCTGATTATGAAGTGAAGCCCTTTTAACTATTGTTCCAGATATCAATATAGGTTTTAATATTGCGACTGGTGTAATTGCTCCGGTTCTTCCAACCTGATACTGAATCCCCTCAAGCTCTGTTGATTCCTGTTCAGCTTCATATTTAAATGCTATTGCCCAGCGTGGAGCTTTCGCTGTAAATCCTAATTCTTTTTGCTGAGAAAACTTGTTTACTTTAATTACGATGCCGTCAATCTCATAAGGTAAATTTTTTCGTTTTTTATCCCATTTAGTTATAAATTCAAAAACTTCATCAATCGAATTTGCTAAACATGCAGATTTTGGAACTTTAAAACCCCACTCTCTTGCTTTTTCAAGAGCTTTAAATTGAGAATCAATCATTAAATCGTCTCCAGCTAAAGCATATGAAAAACATATTAATGGCCTTTCAGCCACCAAACTACTATCCTGTAGTTTTAAAGTTCCTGAAGCAGTATTTCTGGGATTGCTGTAAAGTGGTTCTCCCAATTCTTTACGTTTTTCATTCATTTTATGAAATCCAAGCCACGGTAAAATAATTTCTCCACGAATTTCGAAGAATTTAGGATAATCACCCTTTAATCTCAATGGGATTGTATTGATGGTTTTTATATTAGCTGTTATAGCATCACCTTGAATTCCGTCTCCTCTCGTCAAAGCCTGAACTAGGGTTCCATTTTTGTAAGTAAGACTGATTGAGGCCCCATCAAATTTAAGTTCACATGTGTAAGAAATTTCGGTTTCTCCGCCTAAAACTTTTATAATTCGAGACTCCCACTGGACTAATTCCTCTTTCGAATAGGTATTTGATAAAGAATACATTGGGTAAAGGTGAGCAACAGTATCAAAAGATTTAGTTATTTCACCACCTACTCTTTGGCTGGGAGAATTTGGGTCATGAAATTCAGGATATTGTTTCTCCAAATCTTGTAATTCTCTTAACATTTTATCAAAAATGAAATCAGTAATTATTGGTTCATCTTGAACATAATATCTATGATTATGCTCATGTAATTCCTCTCTTAGACTTATTATTTTATTTTGAATTTCTTTCATATTAATTCTTCTGTAAACGAAGCATTCTAACTTTTCCAAAGATATCTAAACGTTCTAATACAGTGTAGGAAAATGAGATAATTAAACTTTTAAGATCATCTAACAACAATGGATTTATTTCAAAATAAATATACCCATTCGGATTTAAGTTTCTGGTTGCAAATTCTAAAATCAAACGATAAAAAACTAAAGGGTCTGAATTTGAAACAAATATTGCCTGATGAGGTTCATAATTTAAGACATTTGATTTCATTTGATTTTGCTCACTAATCATTACATATGGTGGATTTGAAACAATTACATCTATTTTTAGTTGAAAAGATTTTATTTTATGTATATCCTTCCTGAGGCACTTAATTCTAACTCCATTTATTTTTGCGTTTTTAGCGGCAAGATCTAAAATATCTTTATCCTTATCTAGCGCAAAAACTGAGAAAAAAGATTGTTCCTTTGCCAATGAAATTCCTATACATCCTGAACCAGTTCCTATATCAATAATTCGAAGTTTTTTATTGATACTTTTAAAGTCCTCTAAAATCCAACCTACAATCTCCTCTGTCTCTGGCCTTGGAATTAAAACTCTTCTATCTACTTTTAAGATAAGCTCCCTAAAATGAGCTTTACCGGTAACGTATTGTATTGGCTTTTTTGAAATAAGTTTCAGTAAACTTTGATTGATAGCAATCTCTTCCTTTAAAGTCAACTTAAGATTAGGTTCAATTCCTAATTGAATTGGATCTATATATAATCTATCTTTTAAAATTGCCTTGAAATAGAAATCAATTTCGGAATTTTGGAAAAGCTGATTTAATCCTTCTCTAAAAAGCTTATGCCCATCACCCAATGTCATAAAAAAGATTTTATTTTAAATTTACAATCAATATTACCTTGATTATCAAAAACAGCAATTTAATATACACTAAGATTTGAACAAAACAGCTGATCAATATTATATGCAACAATGTCTTGAATTAGCAAAAAAAGCTTTAGGAGAAACCTATCCGAATCCAATGGTTGGAGCTGTAATTGTTTATAAAAATCAAATTATAGGGAAGGGATGGCACAAAAAAGCAGGGCTGGCTCACGCAGAAATAAATGCCATTAACAGTGTCGCTGATAAATCCTTACTTTCAAAAAGCACACTATATGTTAATCTTGAGCCTTGCTCACATTTTGGTAAAACACCTCCATGCGTTAAAAGCATTCAGAAATACAAAATTCCTCGAGTAATAATAGGATCAATTGATCCTAATCCAAAAGTGGCAGGAAGAGGAATAAAAGCTTTAGAACTTTCAGGATGCGAAGTATCCCATGGAATATTAAAAAAAGAATCTGATTTTTTAAATAGACGTTTTTTTACCTTTCACAAAAAAAAGCGTCCTTATATAATTTTAAAGTGGGCACAAACTTCTGACCATTATATTGCACCGATTCAAAGAAAAAATGAGAAAGGCAATATTTTTTGGATCACAAATAATAAATCACTCAAAAGAGTTCATCAATGGAGAGGTCAAGAAACAGCAATTCTAGTAGGTGTTCAAACTATAGTTGATGACAATCCCAAATTGACTACTCGGCATTGTGATGGATTAGATCCGCTTCGTTTGATATTAGACCCTCAAAACAGGACTCCAAAAAAAAGTGCTGTTTACAATGATAACAACCCTACACTTTTTTTTAACAAATCCATTGAAATTCAAAACAATCATAAAAGATTTATAAAATTAGATCCTTTTAATCTTATCGCTTTGATGAAATATTGTTTTAATGATAATATTCAATCTATAATTGTAGAGGGTGGAAAAAAAACCATACAAAATTTTATCGATGCTAATCTTTGGGACGAATCGCGAGTTTTTACATCAAATAAGAAATTGAAAAGTGGGATTTTATCACCAAAATTAAATTCAGAAGTACATAGCTCTGAGAATTTTGATGGAGATAAATTAAACTTTTATTTCAATTAAATTTTTCTATTAAAAAAGCAGGGCAGCGTAGAGGTTTTTTTCTATCTGAGGATATGAAAGCTAAAACAGTATTTCCCGTGCAAATAATTTTATTTTTTTGATTAATAATTTCATAATCAAACTCAAGTCTTGCCTTTGGTTTATTTTTTAAAAAAACACTTACCTGAAAATTATCTCCGAAAAACAGAGGTTCTTTAAATTTTAAACTGGCACTTACTACGGGCATTAATATACCATTTATCTCCATAGAGGCATAAGAGATTCCTAAATTACTAAGCCACTCAATTCTTGCCAATTCAAAATACTTTAGATAATTACTGTGATGGACAAACTGCATTTGATCAGTTTCTCCATATCGAACAGTTATCGATTTTGTTTGGTATTTCATAAAAAAAAATAATTAAATTAACTGGAAGTTTGTCTTAAAAAAAAAGGAGTCAGAATATCTAAAAAAAAAACTTAATATTCAATAGCAATTTGATT
>Ga0315315_10003952_pt1 | contig 13679 bp, 13 predicted proteins | sample M140m3416metaG_FD_203699 | JGI IMG/M metagenome (GOLD analysis project Ga0315315, IMG submission 203699) | Ammonia-oxidizing marine archaeal communities from Monterey Bay, California, United States - M1 40m 3416 | ecosystem: Environmental > Aquatic > Marine > Intertidal zone | place: USA...
CAGCAACGTCTTGAATACGCTCTGCGTATCGAGGCCTAATTTGTTTGCAGCTTCGTCTCCATAGCTCTGAGTAGATGGATCATGATCATAGTGCAAAAGCTCATATTTAATCCCCGCTTTGTCTAATTCTGAAATAGCAGGAGTCATAATACAATCTTAAAGGAAATAACTTATGACACTAATTCAACGTCCTTCTTGAATAAATAGTTAAAAGCACGCTATATTCCATAGCAAATAGGGGAGGTAATATGTCAATAGTTGGAGCTAAGGTAATTCGTAAAGAAGACCCCAATCTGCTGACCGGTAGAGGGCAATTCGTTGACGACATCCAACCTGTCGGGACAACTCATATGGCTTTCGTTAGAAGCACAGAAGCGCACGCTTTAATTAGAAATATTGACGTTACAGCTGCTCTAGAATGCGAAGGCGTAGTTGGAGTGTGGACAGCAGCAGATCTTAACCTTCCAGCCTTGCCTGGTGTACCAGGACTTGAACGGCCTGCATTAGCAACTGACAAAGTGCGGTTTGTGGGTGAAGCAATTGCAGTAGTTGTAGCAGAAAGTAAATATGCGGCAGCTGACGGAACAGAATTAGTGATCGTTGATTACGAAACACTTGCAGCCGTAACTAGCATTGACGAAGCAACCGCAGATAACGCGCCACTTTTATATGAGGAGTTAGGGTCTAACACAGTTGCTGAGGTCCCAACAGCAGACGATCATCAAGCGATTTTTGATGCAGCGCCGCACACTGAAAAAATCAAACTTGTAAATAATCGTTGCACAGCTGCGCCTATTGAAACCAATGCATGTTTGGCAGATTATGGACCTGCAGGACTTACCGTGTGGGCTAGCTTTCAGGCACCTCACCACCTGAGGAATCGTATTAGCGCATGGCTTGGGATACCACAAGATCAATGTCGAGTGATCACACCTGATGTAGGCGGCGGCTTTGGACAGAAAATTAATTTCACTCCTGAATTCTTCGTTGCCCCTGTGCTTTCGAAGATCCTGAATAGGCCCGTAAAATACTCTCAAACGCGTAGCGAAGCTATGACTTCGATGTACCACGGGCGAGCACAAGAACAGGAAGTTGATATAGCATTTGATGACAGCGGCAAAATACTAGCATTACGAGTTTTTGCATCGCAGGATATGGGCGGGTATGCAGATGGAACTGGAATGGGTATGCCTGTTCTGACCACAGCTATGTCCGCAGGTTGTTATGTCATTCCGAACGTTTCTATTGCATGGAGAAATGTCCTTACCAACACAACTCCCATTGCGGCATACAGAGGTGCTGGTCGCCCAGAGGCAACGTATCTCATTGAGAGGGCCATGGATCATATCTCCTACAAGCTTGACATGGATCCAACAGAGGTACGAAGACAAAACTACATTCCGGAAGATAGCTTCCCTTACCCAACCCACTCTGAACTTGCAGTCTATGACAGTGGCAATTTTGAAGGAGCATTAGATGAACTCCTCAACATAATGGACTATGAGGGCCTAAAAGAAGAACAAATTGCGAATCGAACTAATCCGGAGAAACCGCTGTTAGGAATCGGATTTTCTAGTTGGTTAGAAATTGCTGGGTTTGGCCCACCTGGTTCGCTAGAAGGTTTTGGGCATCTTGGGTCATGGGAATCGGTTCAAATCCGAATTCAACCTGATGGATCTGCGATTATTTATACTGGAGCTTCTCCTCATGGGCAAGGAACAGTCACCACATTTGCCCAGATCGCCTCAGAATATCTGGGAATTGATTTTGACAAAATCTCAGTCAGGCACGGAGATACCGCAACTATCCCACAAGGAATCGGAACAATGGGGTCTCGCCAAGTCGCTGTAGGTGGAGAAGGTGTCAAAAACGCATCTCTTAAAATAGTTGAAAACGCCAAGTCAATAGCTGCCCATAAGCTTGAAGCCAATCCAGAAGACATTGAAGTTACCGATGGAAATCTCTTCGTCAAAGGAACACCAAGCAAAAGTCTAACCTGGGCTGAGGTAGCGACTTTCAGTTTCCAACGTCTTGAACTTCCAGAAGATATGGACCCCGGCTCCCTTGACACTACCATTTTGCAAGAAGTTCCCAATTTCAGTTTCCCTTCCGGAGCTTACGCATGTGTAATAGAAATAGATAAGCAAACCGGCGACGCAAGAATCCGAGATATGTATCTCGTTGATGATTGCGGGACGGTTATCAATCCTCTTCTCGCTGAGGGGCAAGTACATGGAGGAGTTGCCCAAGGCATAGCGCAAGCTCTATACGAGGAATTCAGCTACGACGAAAACGGGCAACCGACAACAGCAACGTTCATTGATTACCTTATGCCTGGTGCGCCTGACCTCCCTTCATATAAATCTGGAAGAATTAATACTCCTAACCCTAATAATTCACTAGGGGCGAAAGGGATAGGAGAATCTGGGTCTGTTGGAACACCACCAGCCGTTATGAACGCAGTTGTTGACGCTGTTAGGCATTTAGGCGTCACTCATATAGATATGCCAGCAACTCCGCAAAAGATCTGGGAAGTACTTCAAGGAGGTTCTAAATGAGCTACCCAACATCAATGACTATTAACGGAACAAACTACGCTAAGTCTGTTGACCCGCGAACACTATTAGTGCATTTCATTCGAGAAGAATGTGGATTGACAGGAACGCATGTTGGCTGTGATACATCAAACTGCGGTGCGTGCACCGTGCTACTAGATGGAGATGCGGTTAAATCATGCACTGTTCTGGCGGTTCAGGCCAACAATCATAAAGTCACAACCGTTGAAGGTCTCGCAAGTGAGGACGGCGCATTCTCCCCAGTGCAGGAAGGTTTCAGGCAAGAACATGGACTCCAATGCGGATATTGCACCCCTGGAATGTTAATGGCGGCAACAGCGCTACTTAAAGAAATTCCGAAACCAACGGAAGAAGAGATTAGGCAAAATCTTGAAGGAAACCTTTGCAGATGTACCGGGTATGAAATGATCGTTCGTTCAGTCCAATGGGCTGCAGACAACCCTGATGGGGTGCCAGTAGCGATAGGAGAGAGTTCATGATTCCAGCAAAATTTGATTATAAGCCAGCAGAATCAAAAGAAGAAGCTCTGTCACTCCTAGCTGAGTACGGTGATGACGCCAAATTGTTAGCTGGTGGACATTCGCTTCTCCCGCTCATGAAGCTGCGTTTAGCTACTCCAGAGGTTGTGGTCGATATCGGTTCCGTAGATGACCTTTCCTATATTACAGACAAGGGGGATGTCATAGCTATCGGTGCTCTAACGAAGCATCGTCAAGTTGAACAGTCCGATATTCTTAAAGAACACGTACCATTGCTTGCTCATACAGCAAGTCATGTTGGTGACCCACAAGTACGTAACCGTGGGACGATAGGAGGGTCATTATGTCACGGTGATCCTGCTTCTGATTTGCCAGCTGCTATTCTCGCTACACGCGCCACGCTTGTTATTTCAGGCCCATCCGGAGATAGAACAGTTACGTCTGATGATTTCTTCACAGATTTCTGGGAAACTGAAGTTAATGAGGATGAATTACTAACAGAAATCCTTATTCCAAAATATACTGGAGAGAAGTGGGGATTTGAAAAGTTCAACCGTAGGGCCCAAGACTGGGCAATAGTTGGTTGCGCAGTCCAAGGTGGAGATAACCCAGGTATTGGGATGGTTAATATGGGGTCAACTCCAGTCAGGGCAGCTGAGGCCGAAAACGCTTTGAGGTCCGGAAGTTCGTCTGAAGAGGTAGCAGGTTTGGCTGACTCAGGGCTAACACCACCTACAGACATACATGGAAACGAGTCGTATAGAAGGCATCTAGCCAAAATTCTTGTTCAGAGAGCATTAGATAACTAATCCATTCTTCAAAGAAAGCAAAATAAAGTCACAAAACGACTACTATCTATCTACATGGACCTAGGTATTTCAGGCAAAGCTGCATTAGTTTCAGCATCGTCAGCTGGGCTTGGCTTTGCTACAGCAGCTGCTCTAGCTGAGGCCGGCTGCAAAACGGTGATATCGGGAAGGGACGAAGAACGATTATTCCATGCCTCCAGCCTAATTCCTGACTCAATTCCAATTATTGCAGATGTTTCGACCATCAAAGGTTCTCAAACACTAGTACAAAAAGCGAAATCCGAACTTGGAACAAATATTGATATTCTCGTCACAAATGCTGGGGGTCCTCCTGCAGGAAACTTTGAAACAACGAATGTAGACCAGTATTTATCAGCAATTGAGTTAAACCTGATGTCAGTCGTAGCCATGTGTAAAGAAACAGTCCCTGATATGCAAGAACAGAAATGGGGGAGAATACTAGCGATAACTTCTATATCTGTTCGACAACCTATACCAAACATAATGCTTTCCAACACAGCGCGAGCAGGCGCTACTGGATTCTTAAAAACCATGGCGCTTGAAGTTGCTCCTGATGGGGTAACTGTAAACTCCATCCAGCCTGGATTGCATGCGACAAATAGAGTGCTAGAGGTTTACGGCGAGGAAAACATGGACGACCTAGCCAAAACAGTTCCGGCCAGGAAGATAGGAACAGCAGAAGATTTCGGTAAAATTGCTGCGTTTCTTTGCTCTGAGCAAGCAAACTTCATTACTGGTGCTGCAATACCAGTAGCTGGTGGAACTTATGGTGGACTACAATAACCCCGCAAAGGTTTAGCTCTGAATACAAAGTCGCTATAGGCTAAATTCCTATGGAAAGCATACCTTGGCGCACGATACCTGAACTTATCAAGCAATCCGCTGAAAAATATGGGGATCAACAAGCACTAGTCGATGGAACACTTGAGTGGTCATTTGAAGAGCTCAAAAACGAGATCTATAAATCAGCTAATGCGCTCATCAACACAGGTGTCAAAAAAGGAGACAGAATTGGCATTTGGGCTCCCAATACGTGGGAATGGGTTGTTGCAGCACTTGGAGTTCACGTGGCCGGGGGAGTCCTAGTCCCGATCAACACTCGCTTTAAGGGTAAAGAAGCTTCCTACGTCCTTACAAAAGCGAACGTCTCGATACTTTTTACAGTCACAGACTTCCTAGAAACGAACTATGTGAATTTGCTGCAAGGAACACAAGCAGAAACGAAATTAAACGAAATCATAATCCTCAGAGGAACTGTAGATAAAGGAGCAACTTCGTTCAGCGAATTTCTTAGCAGGGGAGCCGATCAAACAAGAAAACAAACTAATGAAAGAGCAGAGAGTGTAGACGGGGATGATCTGTGTCATATCATGTTTACGAGTGGGACAACCGGCGCACCCAAAGGGGCAATGTTAAAACATTCAGCAGTCGTGCGAGGCTATAACGATTGGGCAGACATCATCGGATTGCAAAAAGGTGACCGTTACCTCATAGTCAATCCTTTCTTCCATTCCTTTGGCTTAAATGCAGGAATATTGGCGTGTTTGATGAAAGGGGCCTGCATTCTGCCACATCCAGTGTTCGACGTTCAGCAAGTAATGGAGAGAGTACCCAAAGATAAAATAACCATGCTTCCAGGCCCTCCTGCAATTTACCAAACAATCCTAAATCACCCTGATCTAAAAACATTTGACATGACAACACTCCGACTTGCTGTAACTGGAGCAGCGGCAATACCTGTTGAGATGATCATTCAGATGAGAGAACAACTAGGTTTCGAAAAGATAGTGACAGGATATGGATTAACAGAGGGGTCAGGTCTCGCGACTATGTGTCGTCATGATGACGACCCAGAAACGATTGCAAAGACATCCGGAAGGGCTATGCCAGGGATGCAAGTCAAAATAGTAGATGAAGAGGGAAATGAGTTACGGAAGGGTGAACCCGGAGAAATAATCGTCAAAGGATATAACATCATGCTGGGCTATCTTGATGATCCTAATCAAACTGCTGAAGCGATCACAGAAGATGGCTGGTTACAGACCGGAGACATAGGCGTTATGGATAACGACGGGAATATCGCGATAACCGACAGGAAAAAGGATATGTATATCAACGGTGGATTTAACGTTTACCCTGCTGAGGTAGAAGCAACAATGCTTCACCATCAACAAATAGGGCAAGTCTCCGTCGTTGGGACCCCCGATACGAGAATGGGTGAAATAGGGTTCGCATTCGTGGTTCCAGCACCTGGAGAAACACCCAATGAAGACCAACTACTCGATTGGTGCAAGCAAGAAATGGCAAATTATAAATGCCCAAGAGAAATAGTCTTCGTTAAAGAACTCCCACTAAACGCCTCAGGGAAAGTTCTGAAATATGAACTCCGAGTAATTGCCGAAGAAATGATAAATCAAAGATGAAAGCTGTGGTCTTGGAGAATTACGGTGGGGTGGAGGAACTCCGTATGCAGGAAGTGCCTGACCCTCAACCACAAGCTCAAGAACTACTCATAAAGGTGCATACAACTGCCTTAAACAGGGCTGACATTCTCCAAAGAATGGGGCTTTACCCAGCACCTCCAAGTCAATTCGAAATACCTGGCCTTGAATTCGCCGGCACAGTCCAAGAGATAGGTTCAGAAGTCATAGGTTTCGAAATAGGGGACCGTGTGATGGGAATAGTCACCTCAGGCGCCTACGCCGAACTTTTGACCGTTCATCATCAGCAAGCAATGATAATCCCAGACAACCTAACCTTCCAAGAGGCTGCAGCAATCCCAGAGGCATGGTTGACAGCATATGATGCCCTTGTCGATAAAGGAAACCTGCAGAAGGGCCAAACCTGCCTTATCCACGCAGGTGCCTCTGGAGTAGGAACAGCAGCGATACAAATCGCTAAAAGATTTGACGCACATGTAGCAATAACAGCATCTGAAAAAAAAATGAAAACTTGCCTGAACCTAGGTGCTGATATAGCAATCAATTATCATCAGGAAGATTTCGTGGAAAAAACGAAAGAGTGGACCGAAGATAAAGGAATCAACGTCATAATCGACCTAGTCGGCGGCGAATACCTTCAGCGCAATGTCAGAGCAATCTCAACAAAGGGCACTATCGTCCAAGTTGGTTTAATGGGATCAGGGAAGCCAGAACTTGACCTAGGAACACTTCTGCGAAAACGGATCACGCTCATCGGGACAGTTCTAAGAACAAGATCGACAGAAGAGAAAATAGCATTGACACAAAGCTTCTCAGAGCTACTGTTGAAAGATTTCAAAAACCAATTCAAAACAGTAATAGACTCTACTTTCGCATTCGAAGCCATCTCCAAAGCGCACACCCGAATGGAAAACAATCTCAATACGGGAAAAATTATTATCGAAATTTCATGAAACCCTTCAGAATCATGGAACTTCTAAAATATTTTGGCAATAGCTCAATGGAGCAATACGCTAGGGAAAGCAATGACTGATACTACAGTGCAAATTAATATCCCCGGAAACCACTTAATGCCAGGGCTTTTCGGAGAAAGAGACCTACACCTCAAATCAATTGAGGCCGCTTTCCCAGATGCCACGATCCACGCGCGAGGTAACCAGATATCTATCCAAGGGGCAAGCGCACCTAAGGTAGGAGCACTATTTGAAGAAATGGTACTTTTGCTTGAGCAAGGCCACGTTATAGACGCTACGAGTCTAGGAAGATCAATAGATATGGTGCTTGCAGATGAGAAGCCTTCCGATATCTTCGGTACCGACATTCTCAGAGTCCAAGGCCGAACCATACGACCTAAATCAGCAGGGCAGAAAAAATATATTGAAGCCATCAGCAATAACGTCATAACATTTGGAATCGGTCCTGCCGGAACTGGAAAGAGTTGGTTGGCCGTCGCAATGGCAGTTAAGGCCCTACAAAAAAAACAAGTTCGGCGAATCATTCTTACTCGTCCAGCAGTTGAAGCAGGAGAACGACTTGGTTTCCTTCCCGGCGATCTTATGGCCAAAGTAGACCCCTACCTACGCCCTCTCTACGACGCACTATATGACATGATGGAAATAGAGGCAGTCGAGAAGTTCCTCAATGAAGCGATAATTGAGGTAGCCCCATTAGCATTCATGCGAGGTAGAACACTCAACGACGCATTCGTTATCCTCGACGAAGCCCAAAATACCACTCCAGAGCAAATGAAAATGTTCCTAACCCGAATAGGGTTTGGTTCTCGTGTAGTAGTTACAGGTGACCTGACTCAAGTTGATGTGACAGGAACCCGAGGTGGACTAGGTGAGCTAGAGGCAATACTAGGGGGCATTGATGACATAGCGTTTGTGCATCTAAATAGCAAAGACATAATTCGACATCGAATCGTCCAGGCAATCGTGAACGCATACGAAGAACGTTCAGAAAGAAGCAAAAAAACTTGAACGTTATTGTGAATTCAGAAATCTCATCAGAACAGTCTGCTGATTCTATTGATAAAAGCAAGTGGGAGAAATTGGCTGTCGGCACACTCCAAGCTGAAGGTGTTCACACCGGTGAACTCAACATAATATTCGTTGACTCCGAAAGCATGAAAGAACTAAACGAAAATCATCTAGGGAAAAACGAACCAACGGATGTACTTGCATTCCCTATAGACCCAGTCGGTACTTCACTCTCAGAAACGCCCGTACTTCTCGGGGATGTTATTATTTGCCCAGAAAAAGCAAAAGAAAATGCGCAACTTCAAAATAAAACTTTTGAAGAAGAAATAGCGCTACTAGTCTTGCACGGCATATTGCACATCCTAGGTTATGACCACGCACATCGCGATGAAAAAGCAGTTATGAAAAGACGAGAAGAACAGCTATTATCGGAACTGTATAGATCATGAGTCAACCAGAAATCATTGGAGTGCTTGCACTAATAGTTCTAGTAGCTGCGGCAGCTCTTCTAGCCGCAGCAGAAACTGCTATCACCCGAGTAAGTTCAGCCCGAGCAGAGGCTCTTGCGGAAGAAGGGCAAAAAGGGGCGGTTGTGCTTCGCGACCTTATCGACCGAAGGAAGCATGTTCTGCATCCAATTCTCTTTGTAGTCCTAGCTTGCCAAATAGGTGTAGCAACTGTTGTAGCTGCACTCGTACTAGAACACTGGGGAACATGGCAGCTACTCGTTGTCTTTACCGTTGAATTGCTGGTGCTTTATGCACTCTCAGAAGCTTTACCAAAAAGCTGGGCGCTCGCGCACCCCGACAGAAGCGCTACTAGAACCGCTCCGTTGGTGAAGGTACTGTCAAAAATAGCCCCACTAAGGTGGGTCGCCAATGGTGTGGTTCGCTTAGTAGGAGCCGATTTACCAAATGGTTTTAATGATGGAGAGGTTTCAGAAGAAGAGTTATTGGCATTTGCAGAGGAAGCAGCAGCTAGCGACGCAATTAATGAGGACGAACGACACCTGATTGAGCAAGTGATTGAATTTGGGGACACTGTTGCCCATGAAGTCATGATCCCACGTCCGGATATAGTCGCTGTCAATAAAGAAACATCAATAGAGGATGCAGTAGACCTTGTGATAGGAAAGGGCTTCAGCAGACTTCCGGTGTTCCAAGAAAACATCGACGACATAGTGGGTATCGTTTATTCAAAGGAACTTATGAGAGCGATCAGAGATGGAGACAAATCTCAGCCAGTGAATCAAATTATGCGACACCCAATCTTTGTTCCTGAATCAAAAAAAATATCGCAATTGCTAAGAGAAATGCAGACCGAAAAATCTCACATAGCTATCGTCATCGATGAGTACGGAGGGACGGCTGGGTTAGTGACCCTAGAAGACCTCATCGAAGAAGTTGTAGGAGAAATAGTAGATGAATTCGATATAGAGCCGCCAATGATAGAGCGACTAGGTAACGGCAAACTACGAGTTAATGGGCGAGCAAACTTAGATGACTTAGATGCCATCCTAGAGATTGACCTACCTGCAGGAGATTGGAGCACCGTAGGAGGACTAATTTTCAACACGCTCGGTCATGTTCCCGATGTCGGTGAAACAATAGAACTCAATGGCCACCATTTTCTTGTAGAACGCGTTCAAGGCAGACGAATAGCGCGAGTTCTCTTTACTCCTGCTCTGATGGCCAACGAATGATTGCAGAAAAAGATAATGCCGAGGAGCCACCCTCCTACAAATCAGCGTTTATAACTGTCTTAGGAAGACCTAATGTTGGAAAATCCTCCCTGGTGAATAAGCTTTGTGGCGAGAAGATAGCGATAACATCTAACAAGCCACAAACAACCCGCCATAAAATACGCGGAGTGCTTCATCGACCAGATGCACAATTGGTTTTTGTTGATACCCCTGGTATTCATAAACCACGAACAACTTTAGGGGAACGACTCAATACAAAGGCTGTATCAACGCTAACGGAAATTGATTTCGTATGTTTCGTTGTTGATGCAACGAGTCCTATCGGACCTGGGGATAGATATATTGCAGAAAAACTTGGCCCCGAAACAATTGTGCTCGTAAATAAATGTGATAAAGCAAAAAAATCACAAATAGCGGAACGACTTGTAGAAGCCTCAGAACTAAACTTTTCAGAGTACTTTCCAGTCTCCGCGAAAACCGGAGAAGGGCTACCAGTACTAGTTGAACATTTATTCGGCCTAACCCAAGAAGGACCAATGTTCTTCCCTGCCGAACAGGTCACAGACATGTCTGACCGAGATTACGTTGCTGAGTTAGTCAGAGAACAGCTCTTACGAATAATGGAAAAAGAAATCCCACACTCCATTGCAACTAGAGTCACAGAGTGGGAATGGCCCCGTATTCGAATTGAGATATTAGTAGAGAGAGAAAGCCAAAAAGGAATCGTCATAGGCCACAAAGGCGAAAATCTGAAAAAAGTTGGAACACAAGTACGTAAGCAACTCGCCGAAGGGGCGTACATAGAACTTCAAGTCAATGTTGACAAAAATTGGCAGAAAAGACCCGACGAAATAGAGCGACTGGGATATTGATTGATCTAATTAAGAGAATTCAATAATAAGCGCAGCAACTGTCAGAACTGCAAGAGAAAGAATGCACAGTCCAAAAAAAGGAAACTGCACCGACCGGCGCGGAGCTTGACCCTTTCCGTGATAATATCTCACATCATTAGCCCAATTACCTTGACTCGAAGCCATGAACACAACATATAACCACCTTGTTCAGAAAAGGTGGATGGACAGAACTAGACAACTAATAAGTCATACACCAAATCAGCCTTTCAGAGAGATACCGTCTTAACGTGGTCACAAAGACATTTACAACTGAAGAAATTCAAAAACTTAGAATAGACCCCAAAGCGCTTCCAAACCACGTATCGGTCATCATGGATGGCAATGGCCGCTGGGCTCAAGAACGGTCACTTCCACGGACTGAAGGGCACCTTCAAGGAGAACAAGCATTATTTCAGTGTGTTGAAACTGCAATCGAGTTAGGCATTCCTTGGCTCACAGCATATGGATTTTCTACTGAGAACTGGAAGCGACCTAAAGAGGAAGTCCGTTTTCTAATTAATTTCAACAGGGAAACAATTAGGAAAAGAAGAAACGAACTTCACGAGCGTAATGTTCGAATCCAATTCATTGGGCGAGAGAATTGGAGGATCCCCAAAACCCTCCTTAAAGACATGGATAGCGCCCGAGAGTTGACAAAAGATAATACAGGTCTAACTTTCACAGTTGCATTCAACTATGGGGGTCGCGCAGAGATAGTAGACGCCATACAGTGCATGATCAAAGACGAGCTAGACCCTTCCAAGATCACTGAAAAACAGGTAACTAAATATTTATACAACTCGGAAATGCCTGATCCAGACCTAGTCATAAGAACATCAGGGGAGCAAAGGCTATCTAATTTTTTGTTATGGCAATCAGCGTATAGTGAATTCCTTTTCCTCAATGAAATGTGGCCAGACTTCAATAAAAAAAGTTTCCACAAAGCCATTCGTGAATACCAAAACCGAGCGAGAAGATTCGGAGACTTATGACTCGGTATCACCGAACAGAAGGCATAGTCCTTCGCACTTATAAATTAGGTGAAGCCGACCGGATCATTGTCCTCCTTACCCCTGACAAAGGCATGGTTAGAGCAGTCGCAAAGGGCGTAAGAAAAACAAAAAGTAAATTCGGATCCCGGTTAGAACAAACATCCCATATTGCGATACAACTTCATATAGGTCGCTCTGAACTTGCACTTATCACGCAAGTCGAGACAATAACCTACTTCCGAAAGATACGGGACGATTTCCAACGACTAGCTAAAGCAAATGCGCTCCTTGAGGTAATAGATCAGATAGCTTTACCTGATGAACCCGCCCCGGAAATGCATACTATGTTGCTACGTGCACTCCAATCACTTGATAATACTGACTCTCCCTTACTTGTCCCAAGTTTTTTCTTAAAGATAATGGCTCTTGAAGGCACTGAACCTCAAGTAAACCATTGTGTTCTATGCGCCGAAACAGACCTTGTCAGCTTTTCGCCTTCCGAAGGTGGTCTTCTTTGTCAGCACCATAAGCGAGGAAAACCAATTTCGCCTGAAGCGGTAATGCTCCTCAGAAATATTCTTGGCGGTCAATTAAGTAAAGCACTAAATACTCCTGAATCTCCTGCGACGAAAGAAGTAGATTCTATAGCTTCAACTGCCATTGAGTACTTCCTAGAGCGCAAAATTAAGTCCACAAAAATACTGAGAGCCTAAATAACCCATCCGTTTAGACCAAATAATTGCAAAGTTTTTCTAAAGTTTCTATCAATAGCACTTCACATGCCTAAAGCTCAGTTACTATTTTGCAAATGGAAAAAGAAAAGCCAGAAGACTCCTTAATGGAAAAGATTGTGAACCTTTCTAAACGACGAGGGATTATTTTTCAATCAGCAGATATATATGGGGGATTCCGATCCACATATGATTATGGTCCGGTAGGGTCGCTTCTACTCCGCAATGTAAAAGATGCATGGTGGAAATCAATGGTTCAACTACGCCATGATGTCGTAGGAATCGATGCGTCTATACTCTCACCAGCGGCTGTATGGAAAGCATCTGGACATCTCGAAAATTTCTCTGATCCGCTTGTTGATTGCAAAGAATGTAATGAAAGATTTCGCGAAGATCAGCTAGAAGATCCTAACATATGTCCTGCCTGTGGAGCTACAGGAAGTTTTACAGAAGCAAGAGCCTTTAACCTAATGTTCAAAACACATGCAGGCCCCGTCGAAGGCGAAGGGCATGACGTCTATCTCCGCCCAGAAACAGCGCAAGGAATGTTCACCAACTTTAAACTTGTACAAGAAACAGCAAGGAAAAAACCTCCTTTTGGCATAGCGCAGATAGGGAAAAGTTTCCGAAATGAAATTACTCCGGGGAACTTTGTGTTCCGTACCAGAGAGTTCGAGCAAATGGAAATGGAATACTTCGTCCCTCCCCAAGAGGCAGATCAATGGTTTGAATATTGGTGTAATGAAAGGATGAATTGGTACCTTGACCTTGGTATTCCACAAGAAAAAATAAAGCTTCGTCCACATGAGGCAGATGAACTTAGTCATTACAGTTCCGGTACAAGCGATATCGAATTCCTCTTTCCGTGGGGATGGGGTGAACTAGAAGGAGTCGCAAATAGGGGAGATTATGACCTAAGGCAACACTCAGAACATTCAGGAGAAAAGCTAACATACTTCGACCCAAACCTGGAAGAGCATTACACCCCACATGTAATCGAACCAGCTGCGGGAGCAACACGTTCAATGATGGCCTTTCTTCTTGCTGCATATG
>Ga0315315_10003953_pt1 | contig 13677 bp, 5 predicted proteins | sample M140m3416metaG_FD_203699 | JGI IMG/M metagenome (GOLD analysis project Ga0315315, IMG submission 203699) | Ammonia-oxidizing marine archaeal communities from Monterey Bay, California, United States - M1 40m 3416 | ecosystem: Environmental > Aquatic > Marine > Intertidal zone | place: USA...
GCCTGATGCACAATTAAGCACACCATTTGCAGGCAAGTAGCCACCCCCTCTGTGAGTGGTTCTACCCCATTGATAATCGGTTGTTCCGTCATTGACGTTCAACCCTTGCTCACTAGCGAAAGAACCTGTGACCATTCCTAAAGCCGCTTCTTTACCGGCAGGAACGACTAGAGTAACTGGACTTGCATAGTATCCAGTACCGAAGGCTGAAACCAAAGTTGATTCTGTTACCGGAGTAAGTGCTACTGCGGTAACTAGGTTAGCATCAGGTGCGTTAGATTCTAGTCTGTCTGCAATTCTTAGACCATTTGTTCCGTCTCCAACACCGGTGACTATCCATTCGCCAGCAGTTGTGTCATACTTGAATGAGAGGTGAGTCCCTACTCCTACTGTACGGGTAAGGTCGAAGTTGCCACTATATGCTGCATCCAATTCCAAACTGTTAGTACTTGTTGCTGTACATCCAGATTGACCTGGGTCACAAGTATTTGTCACAGATTGCCATAGAACGTCCCAATGACCGAACTTGTCATCACCATTAGTACTGAAACATGACTTTGCTGCAGATGTCTCGCCTTCACACTCAGAGGTATCAAATTCGAAGAGGTATTCGTTCAAATCAGTGTAGTAAGTCATTTGTCTATCGATAGTATTCTGACCATTTTTCTGACCGCCATCAAAATTTGCTCTAACATTTTCAACGATTGTGGTAATCTTCTGGGCAGTTCCTGCCTGAGAAGGCTCCAAAACGGTGAAACTCATAGTAGCAGATTGTCCTGGGTTAGGACTTTGAGTTGGCTTAATAGCAGTAGGTCCAGCAATATCTTGGTAAGTCCAATAATAATCTACAACGCTTCCTGCATAGATGTGTATTGTCTGTGCCATAAACGCACAAGTTTGCTCCTTAGAGTCACATACATCACTTGCTAGTGTTGAATCAGCCTTGATGAAGTTTGATCCATCAATACTGTACCACAAGTCAGGGCCATTAGCTGCTGTTGAATCAATAACGTGTTCGCTATCTTCAATTTCCAACATTAACGTTCTTGCTCCTTCTATGTAGGTGTTACCTACGTAGTGCAAAGACATATCCGCTGGAGGAGTTGTATCCGGTATATTGGATTCAAAGTCGATTATAAGTTCAAACTTATCAGCATAGAACTTACCGTTCTTTGATGAAGAACCAGTATATGTATCAGGAGAATTTGAAACTCCCGCATTACCAAATCCTAATCCCATTTCGATATATCCTCCGTTCATGATAGCATCGTTCAACATCGAGATTGAACTTGTACTATCGCTACAAGCGGCCGGAGTATTACACAAGACAACTTCGTCATTGCTCGAAAGTCCGTTAGCTTGTGTCCATTGACGTGCAACTCCATTTCCGCCTGTCGATGGTACATAAGCGATTCCTAGAGATTCTGAACTTACCATTGAAACCTGTCTAAGACCCCAAGGCGTTGCAGGGACTAGTCCCCAAGTACCTAAATTATCTACTTGAACAGACCCTTCTCCACCTTGAGTACCATCATCGAAGGTATCAAAGACCAAGAATTCAAGACTCATAGGAGTTGAACCTGCATTTTGAATTAGGACACCTTCTTGGTTGGAATAGTAAGTTGTGTAATCAACACCATTTCCGCCATTAGGAGCCCATGAATTAGCCGACGACCAAGGGTCGCCTGCTTCACGCCAATAAACAACGTTTTCAGTACAGTACAGATTACAATCCCACTTAATTCTGGCTTCTTCACCAGCATTGAGGGTCAAAGTTGCGTCTGGGCCTCTGTTTAGAGTACCGCCACCAGCACCAAATGCTGCAGATGAACCAGGATTCGCAATTGCTGGAAGTGCTGCACCAGCTTGAGGCTGCATGTACATCAAGTTTTGATTGACGTCACAACCACTGACATATGCAGAGGTACAATAGTATCTAACAGTTCCAACTTCACCAGCAGGAATGGTTACTGTACCAGAAATAGTGGAACCAAAGGAATTTGGCAATTGGCTCAACATTGACCAACCGCTACCTGTACCGGCACCGCCACCACCGTTACTAACGGTCCAAGTGTCGGCTCTAGTATAAATTCGGTAATAAGCTGGATCAGCATTCCAATAATTCATTCCGTTTCCGGCTGAATCTGTGATTTCCCAGTCATATGTTCCTGCTGGGTAAACTCCGTTGAAAGAAGAACCGTCGGATGCAGTGACCCAATAGCCGTGATTGTAGTTTTGACCATTATCATATCCCCAATGAGACCAGTGTTGACAGTTTCCAGGAGGAGGGCTCCATGGATTACCTGAACCGGTTGAACGGCAGTAACTTCTAGCTGAACTTGTAGGTACGTCATATTTGTAACGTATGCTGCTAGAACCCGTTGGCGGCGTGTATGCTGGTAGAGCATTACCTGTGCAACCACCTGGATTTGCAAAGCCATCTAATTGGTCGTCGCCAGTTGGACCACCATTGGTTCCAAGGCCACAATCTTCTAGAACAATGATATCCGCATATGCGTTGTCGCTCAATCCATCATAGTGCAACTTAGCAACGATTTTTTGGACAGGAGTAGTAGTTGTTCCATCAGGCAGTGTTGTTCCGAATTGCATAGGGAATCTAGGAGAATATTTCATATCACCATATCCTGAGTACTCGTAGCGACCATCTGTCCTTGTGTGACAGTCGTTCAAAACGATATCACAAACTGGGTAATTGTTTGGAGTTGCTGCAGTGTAAGTGAATGTTGGGTCAATCGTTACTGGGAATGTTACGCCTTCAAAGAGAAGGGAAGACATAGCAACTGCAGTAATTATCGAACCAGTGGTACCAAATTCATCGACAGAGATGAAATATATGGTTTCCATTTGAGTATCTGCGCCTTCAACTGAGGAATAGTATTGTGATACTGGCGCTTCGATTTGAGCAACTTCTAATCCTGATTCAATATTGACTATTGAGATGTAATCTTCAGTTGTAAATAGTTCGACGCCTGTTAGCACTTCATTTCCAGAAGATACTAGATGGTGCCCTACAGGGATTTCGAATCTCTCGTATAGTCCAAGGTACTCAGAATTCATGAATCCTGGAATCTCTGCATACATATGAGGCAATGCGTTGATTACAACATCTTGCTTTACAGAGTCTTTCTCGACAGTATAGATCATATCGATTGTGTCAGACATTGGATAACTGATTCTGTTTCCACCAGTCAAGACTTGCTTTGATGTTTCAAAGAAAAGAGGGTTGATTTCCATTACTAGTTCATCAGCATATGAACCATCTGCAAATGAATCCTTAATCAACGACTGACTAATCTCTGTTTCATCTTCTGATTGTTCATCAGGAACATCGATCAAGACGATCATCGAATCAACACCAGAAGTGATGTCGAAAGCTCCGCCAAAAGATGCGGAGTAGCCGTTTTCAGGTTCACTTTCGAAGTGTACAGGGGAATCTGTTTGAGCAACTTGATATCCATCAACTGTTGCGTCAATGGACAGATCATAGTCTAGTAGATTACCATCTACGTCCTCAAAGTGGAGTGGTTCGGATGAATAGACCATGTCCATTCCGCCGTCATCTCCAATGAACACCTTGGAATTAAGTTCACGCATACCTAACATTTCATAGTCGGCATCGTAACCATAATCTTCGGCATCAAAGTTGTATTCATAACTTCCTTCAATGACCGGTTCTTCGGTATCTATTTTCTCGGATTTGGTTTCTGTTGAAATTTCTTCAATTGTGCTGCCGTTTGAAACGGTTGCTGCAAAAGGCATCATTACCATTAACAAGCACAATAGAAGCGCAATTCCTACTCCGCCAAATACTGTTTTATCTCTCTTATTTTTCATTTCTTTCATCTGTCATTCCTCCACGCGTCACCGCATGTATGATGACTCACGACTTATACCCCTTATGAGGGTTGGGGTGCATTATGTTTGAAAAGGTTGCAAGGATTGTTTAAAATCGCATTATTTCTTTTTTTAAAAAATCCGCTTAAACCCTCAGAAGCTTATAAAAAATAACACTCTTTCTAAAATAAAAAAAGCCAGGAAAGGCACCAAAGTGCCCCTCCTGGCAATTATGCTAATTCCGCAGAATTAACGTGCTAGCAAAGCGTTTGGATCAGTAGTCCCAATCCTTGCCTTCGTCTTCGCCATCATCTCCACGAGAGAGGATGAACGCACCTGCAACAAATGCTACAACTACAACGATACCAATAACGCCCCAAGTCCATGTAGGGACACCTGAAGATGCTTCAGTTTCTGTGGTTTCTGAACCATCATCTGGGTTAGTTGTATCTTGATTTCTGCTGTATTCAATGAAATCGCTAGAAGCGGTCAAAGCGATATTTCCAACAACATCGACTGGAGCTACTGCAAAGTGTACGTTATAGGTCCCCTCTGTAGTATATTTGTCAATAGTTACTCCTGTTGTTGTTGTAGCGACGCATGCCGAAGTACCGACTAGATCTGCCATTTCAGTTGCAGCAAAGGATGCCTTGAGGTAACATACCAGCCAAGATGCAATGTCTGAATCATCAGCAGAAGCATTCCAAGCAAGTACCCATGTTTCTCCAACCTCGTTGATTGTGAGGTCGGACGCGGTAACTGCTGCTACTTCTTTGTCTGCCACGACTGATGCTGTAGCTTCGTTACTGCACAAAGCCCCATCACAGATAGATGCTGTGATATGATATGTATTTCCATGAACAGTGTTTTGTCCAGAGTAAATCATAGAAGTAACTGTATCATCATAACTAGATTTATCCGGAGTAGTACAAGAAGGATCTGTTTCACAGATTGTTATTTCTACACTGTCACTAGATAGCATTGAACCATCGATGACCCAGTCGATTGTAATTCCACCTGCAATAGATGCGGTCGCTGTGAAACCACTAATGTTTGCAGTAGGAGCTTGTGCTTGAGATAGCACTCCACCAAACAGATAAAATTGTGTACCGTCTGTAAACATTGAATCGCCCTCTGCCCAAGAGTATGTGTAGGAACTGGCTGATGCATTATATTCATCAGGAGTTCCTGAATTTAGTAGTTTCCAGAAGTTACCATTATTCATCCACAAGGATGTAGCATCAAGTTGGTTGTCAAATGCTAAGGTTAGAGATTGACTCTTGATGTCTCTTGTATCAAAAGTAGTATCAGGAGATAGTTCCAATCCTGCGACAGAAGAGTACTTGCCATCGTATCCAGGCAGTTCAACATCTGTAGCACCAGTGGCATTGGATGGAGTCAAATCCAATCCAGTTCCTTTGTATGTCAAATCATACGAGTACATGATGTCACCAATAGTGGACACGCCTTCGATAGTATCATGATTCCAAACTGAGACTTCACCTTGCTGAGAATCAAAAGCATCGTATGAGTCTGTTACAACCAAGTTGAATCTATATGTTGGAACCATTGACTCATCCACTGTGATGGTACAAGTATTGGAATCATCACAAGGCATTGAATCACCATTTGTCTCAGTCCATGCATAAGAGATAGAATCTCCTTCAACATCGAAAACATTTGCTGTAATAGTAAGCGATGCTTTGTCACTGTCTGCAATCAATTCATCACTGGATAAAGACATGGACAAAATTTGTGGAGCAAAGTTGGCTACTTCAACATCGAAACTAAATCTGTTGTTTGAGAGTGACATATCGTCAACTTTGTCATCTGCAGAATTGTCTTCCTCGTCCCATTGACCGAGTAAATTAGCCTCAGCCTCTATGCTGTACTGGCCTTCGACCATTGACACTGAAGCACAAGCATAAACTAGCATTTGTGCATAAGGAGTCTTGACAGTTGCCGTACCCATTTGTGCGTGATCGTAAGTTATACGAGAATCACAAGAGTTCGCAGTTACGACAGTTTGAATTCCTGCGGAATCTGTCAAAGTGAAATCTACAGACCAGTTGTATAGAATATCTGAACTGCTGGAAACATGTCCAACCTCTGCATATAGTTCGTAGTCACCAGGTGATAGAGAAGAAGTGATATCGAATCCTAAAGTACCGAAAACTTCAGGGTCTTCTGTATCAAGTCCTTTCCAAACTTGGAATTGTACCAACGAGATATCGTGGAAGGTTTCAATTGAACCATCTATTGTTGCTTCATTAGAACCTGAGTATTCGTCTTCCCAATCTTGACTGGTAACAGTCTTCTCACAGTAAATTACGTCAACCGCTGTTCCGCCACAGACGGATGTACCATGTGGGCCATAGACTACATACTCAGATAGAATTGCAGTAACTGAATATTGGCCACTGGAAACTGCAGGAGGTACAATCGAACCGGATGCTGTACCTACATAAGAGCCATTAAGACCGTTTGAACCGACAATCAGTCTAGTACCGGTTTGAATACCAGTACCATCTTGAGATTCTCGAACATTTACTACGTCAGAGTGCCCAACAGTGAATGAAGAAGCATCTTGTGTACCTACATTGGTGTAAGTCATGGAAACAGATGCATTGCGGATGGTCATGGAAGGGTTACCTGGAGCATTTAGTGATACTGAAACTTGGAAATCCTTTGTTCCTGAACCATCAACACCGCCAGCAACAGGATTACCTGAACCATCTAACCAAGTCAAGTCAACTGCTACATCGTAGTAGTCACGTACTGTTACAGGCACCGATAACTCGTTGTTACCAGGGTCGCCCAAAATAGATGAAGTTACTGAAATTACTACGATATAGTTACCTCTGCTTGGAGTCCAAGATAAGGTAGTTCCAACGGAATCAGTCAAGAGAGACTCTCCTCCATTGAGGAAAGTACCTTGTGCCAAAACAGTGTTTTGACAATTCGGAGATGTATTACATACAGCGTTAGAATTTAGCCAAGACAAATCATTACCTGCTGAATCAGTAGCGAGGTCGCCACGATTACCATTGTTGTCAATATAAACTTCAACAGTGTATTGCATGTTAGTTAAATCTTCATCACCACTGTTGCGCAAATAAGCACGGAAATTAACTGGTTCTCCAGACAGTAGTTCGTCAAGACAATCGCCTGACGTGTCACAAGTAGTTTCTCTAGGAGATGTAATTACTACAACTTCAGGATCGGCACTTGCACGGCCACTTGTGTCTTCTATTTCTTTCATTTCTTGTAGCTCGACGAAGTCAATGCTTGCTAGTACACTAGTCAACATCAACATGACGAGAATCATTGGGGTCATTTTTTTCATATCTATACCTCCGACGGTTCGGTATTCCGCTCCACGTCAAATGCCGTATTTATACTATGGGAAGGTTTAGAAGTGACCAAAACCAGCAACCTAGGACTGGTTTAGACTCTTAGTGACTCTTTAGTAGGGCAGAGTGGAGTAGTTTATTTGTGAAAAGTGAAACGTTAGAAAAAACGAAAATCTAGCCTAAAAAGATTCGAAAAATGCCGAAAATAACATTTTTGAGTTCAAATATCCCGTAATGCTGCTGATGGGGGAACTTTCGAAGCGGACCTAATCGGGAAAACAGTAGCCAGCAATATCAATAACCAACCACCCACTAATACAGCGATTATCGATGACCAAGGTAGTGAAAAATCAGCACCTTGGTCTTTCCAGAATGAATTATACAAAGACCTATGGAAGCCTACTGCTACCAAAACTCCATTCAAAATACCTAGAAGCCCGACCCAAGATACCTCGACCAAAAAGGTCGCTGTAACCATCCTTTTACGATACCCTAAGGCACGAAGTATCCCGATAGTTCGTCTCCGTTCAGATACTGAACGTACAGTAACTACACCAATACCCGCGATTCCGACAATTAGACCAAGGGCTAGATAACCCTCGAAAATACCGAGTAATGCCAGCACTAACGACTGAATCAACATCACATCATTGGAAATTACTGAAACCGATGCTCCTTCATCATTCAACTTCTCTTCAAGATGTTCCGCAAGTTCGGCAGATGCAACCCGTAACTCAGCGGATTTACCTGCTGCAGAAAAGGTTTGAATCTCTGAAGAATCAAATGAAGAACTTGGAGTCGCTTGGTCAGATAAACTAACATACATTCTTGTAAGTCTAGAATCGAATTGTTCTTGGGAAATTCCATCACTGATCCAAACCCCTGGTGAGAACAAATATGATGATTGCTCGAGGAAACCTCCGACCACTACATTTCGACTATTTCCCGGGTTTGATAAATCAATTAGAGAAATTGAATCTCCAATTGAAAAACTCATCCTAGAAATACCAGTTCCGTCAGTAGATAATTCAAGTCCGAAAGAGGCGTCCACTAAGACTACATCGTCACGGTTTCCAATTGAAATCCAAGCTTCTTCCGCAGTATCTCCAAGTGATTCATCCCATAGGTGTAGTGGAAGACCTCCATGATTGGCAAAACCATCATCAAAACCACGGAGAATATATGGCATTCTTTCACCCGTTTCATCCTGCAAAAATACTTCTGAACGATACACCTTTCCAACCGCATCAATTTCTTCTTCTAAGGGCGTAGATAAATTCCATTCTAAAGGATCATTGGAAAGTTCCAGAGGTCGTGAGCGTGATGCTGTTAGCATCAACTCAAATTCTCCTTCAGTATCTTCGACAAATGAACTGGAATAGTTGTCGAACTGTTCTGTATAACCACTCAACACAATCACTGAAAATACCGTTATAGAAAACATACCCATCACTACAGCAGTGCGAACAGGAGTTGAAAGCGGGTGTGCTAAAGCAACAGGCAATACAGGACCCCAGCGCTTGGTGAAAAACTGAGAACGGCCAATTTTGGAAACCAATACAGGAGCAGCACTGGTCAATAGCAAGACACCTGCAAATACCTCAAATAAACCAAGAAGTATGAAAGAGAACTCATCGGGAGTCATATTACTCCTTAGTGGGTCAATCGGCTCCAATACAATTGTCCACAGAAGAATTAGCCCTCCTAACCATGCTAATGTATTACGGCCAGTGTGTCTAGCTCGGTTTTTCCATCGAATGCTTCTTGATTTCATAAGAACCGGAATCTCCCAAGTAAATACAGGAACTATGGTAATCAATCCAAGTAATCCTCCAACAGTCCATAATAGATAAGAAAGTCCGGAATCAAGTCCAAAAACCAACAACAGTAACATGAATACTGCTGTTGCCCCGAATGTCACTATCTGGACTAATATCAATATCCATGGAATTCCTTCTTGTAGCCTCACAATACCTCCTTTCAATGCCGTTACTATATTCAACTTTGAAGTCCATAATGCAGAGCCCCAAAGTGTAACGATAGCAATTAAAAATCCCCATGACCAACCAGCAAAGACAGAAGACCAATCCCAAGCAAAAGTGAATAAATCTGAACCTGCTGCTGCAAAGATACTATCGAATGCAGCACTGATTATCCAAGCAAGCCCAAGACCTACAAATGCTCCAATAACTCCAGCCATCGAAGCTACAATTACACCTTCTTGAACAGCCAAGGCCCGAGCATCAGAGCGACTTATTCCAATCGCCCTAAGAACTCCCAATTCAGCCCTTCGTGATTCAGCAAGCATTAGGATGATAGTCAGCACCAATAGAATACCTGCTACAATTGTAAAAGTACCAAAGACAAGGAACATCCCTGCTATTATACCTGAGGATTGGGCTGCTGCTTCAGCAGCATCGACCTTAACCGCACTAAAAGAGGCGCCCAAATCATCGCTATCAGAATTATTATCAAGCCATTTTCTGAGAGACTCAATCGCCTGGCTTGTGACAACTGAATCATTGGATTCAAGAAGACCGCCTCCAATGATTAGCAATGAACGTTCATCTTCAGCAGCCGCTGATAATTGCTCACCATCTGATAATGAAATAAATCCTAGCACTACGCCATCTAAATCTTCAAGCGAGTCTAATCCCTCTTGCTCGCTGTAAACTCCAGTATTAACTAATCCAAGTGAACTATCATTTCCAAATGCATAAGGAATCAAACCTTTGACCCAAACCTTACTTTCCCCATCTACCATTCCTAACGGAGACAAACGCTGACTTATCGAGATATCACCATCATTTACTGTAACTGGAGATTGCTCGCCGCCAAATGCCAAGAATAGTTGTGGTAATTCGCCAAAGCCACCGGCACTAGACATAATTGGGAGACGAATAGAGTCCACTACTGAGTCATTCCAGCGCATTAAGCCCTCATCATAACTACACCAATTACCGCCAAGAGAAGCTGAGTTCAATGAAGTGATAGAATTACAATCGGGATGCAAGGTTTGACCGCTCTGCGCTAGAGATTCACTAGGCCAATAGTCGCCTTGAGTCCATTCTAAGAAATTACCATCTAAATTTACATCACTTGAGACATAACGCTCAATGCTAAGCAATCCTTCAACTTCAAGGTACAGTGAATCTTCAACAATAATATCAGTGGAGCGAACTGTAGACGGTAAGTTAATCGATAGGGTAACCTCTTGGTCTTGAGATAAGTCTTGACTATAGCGATGTAATTTTAATTCTTGATCAACCAATTCTGTTGCCCACCAATACTCATTGTTAGAATAGATTGAATGAACTATCCCTGCGGTTTCTTCTTTGGCCCAAAGTTCATCATCATAATTTGATTCACTACCTATGATAATGCCACTTGAATGAGCGATAGCCCCTAGATTACCACTTTGATTCAATGCGAAGTCATATGTTTTTTCTGAGTCTTTGACCTGCCACAGCCATGCTGAACCAGCACCTTCGATCTGATAACCAAAGCCTGAATCTGAAACATGCCATAAGGCTCTATTGCCTTCCCTTATTTCAGTGATGGATGAAGATGAAAGAGTCAATAATTGCTCATAATCATATTCCATTTCTATCAATGGAACTTGAAGTACTTCCATCATTGTGCTACCGATAAGCAAACTTGACAAATTTTCACGAAGTGAAACTACATCTTCTCCTTGAAGTCGACCGAGCCCTTTGTCCGTCGATAATGAAAGCGAAGCAGATTGTTGTTGGAAATCTAGGCTGAAACCAACATCTTCTGCCGTGAGCGTATAATTTAGTAAATCTCCAAGTTCTTCGATAACCGGCTCAATTGTCCCCAAGTCATCAACATCTCCAGCAAGTGCATAGTACACTGTATTGAGTTCACCATCCAACATCTGTAAATCCTGGGCGGTTGAAAGGTCAGTAAACATTGCTGGAGATTTAGTTCCTGCTAAATTAGCCATGCCGTCATTTTCTACAATTTTGAAAACCGTTGCATTTTGTTCAACTCTTTTTCTGGCACCATCATCCGTGACATACCAGCCAATCTCTACCTGGTCTGCTATCTTAAGTTCAAGTTCCTCTGCAAGAACTCGATTGATAGCAATTTGAGTTTGTTCATTGATATTATTTTGCTCTTCAATGTCGACATACCTTATTCCATCATCAGGAGTTCCAAGGTTTGGCCAAACTTGAAGAGAGTCAATTGTCGAATTCATACTTGCCCAAGTCACTGTTGGCAGCGATTTACCGCTCGGACCTTGAATACTTGCGCCTGAGATTATACCATGCTGTTGGCCTTTTACATCATCTCTTAAATTATTATCTTGTTGAATCTCGTCCCATAATTGGTGAGCGACTGCTTCAGGAATGTTTACCCTTTCACCTGTACTCAAATCAAATCCTGAAAGAGTGACATCCGTCTCTCCCCATGATGCTTCAATCTCATATCTAACCGTAGCATCGAGTGAATCTCCAACCACCAAAGACGAGGTTATTATCGCCGAAGCGATTACTAAACCAGCCATCAGCAGTGCTGCCTGTCTTTTTCGACGCATCACATTTTCCTTCGCCAAACGCCAAACTACGAGTCTTTGAGGAACGAGTAATGGCTGCATCAAAACATGACTGATTATTGCAATACTCAGCGTACCTGCCCACAGAGTCATGCCTTCGATTGACATCAAACCAAATAACCAAAATGCAATGATTGCATCTACTACAGGACCGAGTGTCAATAGAGACTTTACCCATAAAGAAAGATTCCTGCTACGCCCGGTTAGAATTGTCGAAATACCCGAAGGAATAGCAACGACAACCAATAGGACGAGCATCTCAACAAGCAGAATTACTCCTCCTCTTCGCCCCTTCCAGTATCAACCATCAGTCCATCATCCATTTGCAGAATTCTACTACATTGGGAAGCGACATCCTTGTCGTGAGTAACAAGGAGAAAAGTTGTACCAAGTTTCTTATTGATTTCTTTGAGCAAGGCCATGACAGTACTCGAAGTGGCTGAATCAAGGTTGCCTGTCGGTTCATCACAAAGTATCACTTTGGGGTGATGAACAATGGCGCGGGCTATTGCTACCCTTTGTTGTTGACCGCCCGAAAGTTCAGTTGGTCTGTGTTCGCTACGGTCTGCTAAACCAACTGAATCCAGAGCCTCAAGTGCTGATTTTCTAGATTCACTGGCTGATTTACCGAGAAGTAATAGAGGCAACTCCACATTCTCAACTGCAGATAGCACTGGAAGGAGATTGAAGTCTTGGAAAATGAAACCTAAATTTTCGGCTCTCATCTGTGTTCTCTTATCATCGGATACCGAATACATAGGATTTCCATCGATCATCACTTCGCCGGAATTAGGCTCATCTATTCCGGATAAAACGTTTAGCAGTGTGGTTTTCCCACACCCCGAAGGACCCATTATGGCAATCATCTCACCCTCTTTAATTTCAACATCGACACCCCTAACAGCTTGTACAGTAGATTCGCCAGACGCATAGATTTTCCATAATGCAGATGCTTGCATGACAGGTCGCATGATTCACTACAAAGGAACTGCGTTCATAAACTACCGCTTCAAAGCATCATCATGGCCGAACAAGATGACAGCATTACAGTATCTGTAGTTGCATTTGGTCCCTTGAGTGAAGAAATTCAACGCCAACAAGAGATTCGACTGACTGCAAATTCTACAATTCATGATTTGATTCATTCGATGGGACTCACTGGCTGGTTGGAAAATGGCCTCACTGTGGCGATAAATGGAGACAGATGCGATATTCAGAATATTCTGTCTAATGGTGATGAAATCGCTCTTTTGCCACCAGTTTCTGGCGGCTAAATTGACTACTTTCGGTAAAAAATCAGCGAAGCCTTAACACACTCAACCATTACCCCAAGTCGAGGAAGAGTAATGTTTGGAGGACTAGGACCCCTTGAAATCATCGTACTGCTCGTCATATTTTTCGTTTTATTCGGAGCAGAGCGTCTACCCAAGATGGCAAACGCCCTTGGAAGGTCAAAAGGAGAATTCCAAAAAGGATTAGAGCATACTACCAATGCTATGAAACTCGAAGAAACTAAGGCTGATATGGACGCTGGAGGCAGAACGCCAAGTCAAGCACTTGCAGCAAGGGCAAAAGCGGTTGGAATCGACCCTACAGGGATGGAAGTTGAAGAAGTGGAAAAGAAAGTCACTGCTTTGGAAGCGATGAATTCTGAAGAGTAATCATCTTGCTTTTTTCAGCATCATTGGCGAGCCACAAATATCACAATCTTTGACAGCTCCTTTTTTCGAACGATCAACATCATTTGGGACATCGGTTTTGATGCGGCAACCTGTACATCTAAGTTCCCAACGCCATACTTGCTTAGCCCCTTTAGACTCAATAGAAGTACTAACCTTACCAGCACTATTCATCACATTTTGTAATCTATAATCATCCGTGAACAGAGGC